>MDSV01064272.1_pt1 | contig 70457 bp, 71 predicted proteins | sample 810851 | NCBI WGS metagenome assembly MDSV01 (sample SAMN05326640, study PRJNA326480) | marine metagenome | isolation source: seawater | place: Atlantic Ocean: North East | collected 2012
ATGGGTGCAAGATTAGTGGCGACATTTTTGCGACACCTCGTCAGGCTGTCCATTCATTCGGCGTGGAAGTGTTGAACTATGCGGGTTTTAATAAAAAGGCTCGTCAGGCTCATAACCTGAAGGTCGTAGGTTCAAATCCTACCCCCGCAACCAAATAATTATATACAGTTAGTTGAATTTATAAATTTTATATTGAAACTTCTTATTTTAATAAAACTTATTCTGATGTATAGATATTTAATATTTAAATGAACAATAAAACAAATACTTTTGATTTATCTTTATTTGAGATTTATAGAGGCTTATTATCAAAAGCCTATATCAAAGTATGGACCTTTTCACTTTTAATTTTTTTAATACTTGCCACAATTTATACTCTTATGAATCCCACTTATTATGCTGGAAGCATAATAGTCGGAAAAGTTTTTCCTACGGTAAGTCACGCATCCACTCTAAGTAAAATTGATTTTTTAAAAGAAAATGTTTTTTCAATTCTTAGGGAAAAGACTATTACTGTTCTTAGAGAAAAGAAACAGAGGAGTGATTATTCTGGTCCCGTTAAGTTTGATGATATGGTTTTTGATTTTACAATTCCTGGTAATCGGACATATCAAATGTTTTATAATGAGCTGAATTCAAATTTAGATATCCTTGCTGACTTTGCAATTGAGTCAGGTTTTGTAAGCAACAAAAAAGATGCTTATGCATTTGCAGAATATAATATTCATGTCAAACCTGTAGTTACCATTAATGTTTCAGATGATGAATCAAATGTAAAACCAGCTGCCAGATATTCATTTACAGTCCATGCTGAAGATAGAGAAAAAATAGAATATTTTATTAAAAATATTATGAATCATCTTAATGAAAAAATTAGGGGTGGCATTAATGAAGAATATCTAGAAGCATTTCCTGAGCTTCTTAGAAGTATAGTAGTTCGTCACAATTCAGTTTTAAAAGATGATAACTTTAATTTGACTGAAATAGAAAAAATACAAGTTAAAGAATCCTTTGAGATCGCTCAAGAGTCTGAAATTTTAGATCCACTGATTGAGGCGGGAGATTTTGTTGAAGTCTTAGGTACTAAAGGGCAGTTTTTATTAGGTTCAAATATACTAGGACAACATTTAAAAATACTTGATAAAAGAAATTTGGACGAATTTCCAGGAAAATTACAAATTAATACATTATTTGATATAAATGAATTTACTTCTTTAGTTAAAGATCTGCCAACTATGTCAGAAAATTATAAGGTTGTCAGTTTCTCAAGTGAAAATATCAGATTTGAAGAAATAAATAATCCTTTATATACATTTATATTTGCATTTGTTTTTTCTATTATCTTTTCAATAATATTTATAATAATAAATCTTCTATACTCTAGAGAAAAAGAAATTTTAAAAATTGAAAGCTCATAAAGAATAAATGATACTAATAACAGGAGCTGGTGGTTTTATAGGTGGTTTTTTAGCTAAGGAACTATCTAATGATCCCAGAGTTAAAGTAAGGTGTGTTGATATTAAACCATTAGATCAATGGTATCAGATACATGAGCAGTGTGAAAATCTTGTTATGGATTTAAAGTTATATAAAAATTGCGAGAGTGTTACTCAAGATATCAATGAAGTTTATAATTTAGCATGTGATATGGGTGGAATGGGTTTTATAGAAAACAATAAAGCCTTATGTATGTTGTCTGTATTGATTAATACGAACTTATTAAATGCTTGTTTGAGATCTAAAATAGGTAGGTATTTTTATTCATCTTCTGCTTGTGTCTATAACCAATCTAAACAGAATTCTACAAATTTATCTGCATTGAAAGAAGAAGATGCATATCCTGCAATGCCTGAAGATGGCTATGGGTGGGAAAAGATTTTTAGTGAAAGGATGTGTAGACATTTTATGGAAGATTTTGGCTTAGAGTGTAGAGTTGCAAGGTATCACAATGTATATGGTCCTTATGGAACATATGACGGGGGTAGAGAAAAGGCCCCAGCAGCTATTTGCAGGAAAACAATAAATGCCAAGTTAACTAATAACTTAAATATAGAAATATGGGGTGACGGAGAGCAAACAAGAAGCTTTATGTATATTGATGATTGTATTGAAGGAACACTTAAAATTATGAAATCTGATATAAAAGAACCTATTAATCTTGGATCATCTGAATTGGTTACTATAAATCAGCTGGTTTCTAAAATAGAAAATATTGCAAAAATAGATTTAAATCGACAATATAATCTTGAAGCTCCTCTCGGTGTAAGAGGTAGAAATAGTGACAATACTCTTATAAAATCTTATTTGTCTTGGGAGCCTAGCATAAAGTTGTCAGATGGACTTAGAATTACCTATGATTGGATATCTGATCAGATGCAAGGAAAAAATGAGCAACGAGATGCATTCATCAAAGGTGGAAACGCAGGTTGACAAACTTCATTTTATAATAATTTTTTTTACTAATGTCATATGTTAAGAAAAATAAAAATCCAAATATTTGTATTATTGGTTTAGGATATGTTGGAATACCGTTAGCGGTAGAATTTTCAAATCATTATAAAACATTTGGATATGATATAAATAAGGCTAAAGTAACTGACCTTAAAAATGGCATAGATCCAACACAAGAAGTTAGTAAAGAAAAATTAAAAAATCTCAAAAAAATTACCTTTACTAACGATATTTCTATTACTGAAAAATGTTCATTTTTTATAGTTACTGTTCCTACGCCAGTTACAAAGAAAAGATTGCCCGACCTAAAAAGTATCAAAGAAGCAACTAACATGATTTCAAGAGTTCTTAAAAAGGGTGATATTGTTGTCTATGAATCTACAGTTTATCCTGGAACAATTGAGGAAGTTTGTGTTCCTATTCTAGAGGAATATTCTAAGCTTAAATACAATAAGGACTTTTTTTGTGGCTATAGTCCTGAAAGAATTAATCCAGGGGATCAAAAACATTCATTAAAAAAAATTAATAAAATTGTTTCAGGATCTAATAAGTATTCATTATCCAGAATTAAAAAACTGTACAGTTCAATTATTGGTTCAAAAGTTATTTTAAGCTCATCTATAAAAGAAGCGGAGGCAGCAAAAGTTATCGAAAATATACAAAGGGACTTAAATATTGCTCTAATGAATGAATTATCAATTATTTTTAATAAATTAGAAATTAATACGAATAATGTATTAAGATTGGCAGAGACCAAATGGAATTTTCATAGCTATAATCCAGGACTAGTTGGTGGACATTGTATTGGTGTAGATCCTTATTACTTAATCTATGCAGCAAAGAAAAAAGGATTAAGCCCTAAAATTATTACAGCTGGAAGAAAATTAAATGATCATATGGTCAAACATGTTTATGATTGCATTATAAAAAAAGTTAAAGAAAAAAGAATGAGTTTCAAAAAATTAAAAATTTTAATGATGGGTTTAACATTTAAAGAAAATGTACCTGATTTCAGAAACTCTAAGTCTATTGAATTATTAAAATTACTTAATAAAAATAATTTAAATATTGATATAATGGATCCATATATTAATCAAGTTGATCAAAAATACATTAAAAATTGTAAAATTGTTATTCGACCAAAAGAAAAATATTATGATGTATTAGTATTATCTGTATTACATGACCAATTTATAAAATTAGGAAGAAAAAGAATAGAATCTTATACTAAAAGTAAATCAATAATTTGTGATATTAAAAATTTTTTAGATAAAAAAACTGTGGATGTATCTTTATGAAAGTAGTGATTCTTGCAGGGGGATATGGAACAAGAATCTCAGAGGAGACAAATAATAAGCCAAAACCAATGGTAAGTATTGGTGGAAAGCCAATTTTATGGCACATAATGAAATACTATTCGTATTTTGGTCACAACGATTTTATAATTTGTTGCGGATATAAAAGTGAAATAATAAAAGATTTTTTTAGTTTAAATAAAAATAAAGAAAAAAATTGGTCTGTAAATTGTTTTGATACAGGTCTAAAAACAATGACGGGCGGTAGGTTAAAAAGAATACATAATTTAATCGATAAGGATGAGACATTTATGTTTACTTATGGTGATGGATTGTCAAATGTAAACATAGATGAGTTAATAGAATTTCATTTATCTAAAAAACAAAAAGCAACTGTAACTGCTGTTTTTCCTCCCTCAAGATTTGGAGCTCTTCAAATTGATGATAAAAATAATGTTACTTCATTTGAGGAAAAACCCAAAAATGACAGTTTAATGATTAATGGAGGTTTTTTTGTTTTACATGAAAGTGTTCTTAATCTTATTAAAAATGATGAAACAGTATGGGAGAAAGATCCGATGGAAAAATTAGTTAAAAAGAAGAATCTCTCTGCATATAAACATAGAGGTTTTTTTCTTCCAATGGATACACTTAGAGATAAAAATCAACTCGAACAATATTGGGAAGATGGTAAGGCAAAATGGAAGCTTTGGAAAAACTAAAAAGATTTTGGAACAACAAAAGAGTTTTGATTACTGGTCATACTGGTTTTAAGGGATCTTGGCTTGCACTATGGCTAGTTCATTATGGAGCTGATGTTGTTGGTGTTTCTATTGAACCTCCTTCAAAAATTAATCTTTATGAAAAGTTAAAAATAAAAGAAAAAATAAAAGATTATCGTATTAATATTCTGCAAAATAAAAAATTAGAAGAAATATTTCAACTTCATAAACCTGAAATAGTTTTTCATTTGGCTGCTCAGTCATTAGTTTTGAATTCATACGAAGATCCAAAAAAAACCTATGATACTAATGTTATTGGAACATTGAATATATTGGAGGCTATAAGAAAAACTAATTCAGTTAAATCAGCAATTTTAGTAACATCTGATAAATGTTATGAAAATGTTGATAATAAACGATTGAAAGAAAATGATAGACTTGGTGGAATTGATATTTATAGCAGCAGTAAAGGCGCTACAGAAATACTTATAAATTCTTATAAAGAAACTTTTTTTAATTTTAGCAAATATCCACAAATTTCAAGCGTAAGGGCTGGAAATGTAATTGGCGGGGGTGATTGGGCTAAAAATAGAATAGTTCCAGATATTTATTGGTCATTTAAAAATAAAAAACAATTAATTTTAAGAAACCCTAGATCGATAAGACCATGGCAGCATGTTCTAGACCCATTATTTGGTTATTTGCTGCTTGCAAAAAAAATGTATGTGACAAAAGGAGTTTACAATGAAGCATGGAACTTTGGACCTAAAACAAAAAATAATAAGAATGTTAGAGATTTAGTACATGAATTCGGTAAGTATTGGAATATTAGTAAACTTAATATTTCTTCAAAAAGAAATAAAATTAAAGAAGAAAATTCTCTAATGTTAAGCTCCTTAAAAGCAAAAAAAAGAATTGGATGGAGATCTATGCTCAATTTTAATGAGTCTGTAAAGTTAACTGCTAAATGGTATTTAAAAGAGATAAATAATAAAAATATGTATACAGAGTCTATAAAGCAAATTGAATTTTTTGAGAGAATTATAAAAAATGAAAATTAAAAAAACTATATTAGATGGATGTTATATTATTGAAAATTTTAATAATAAAGATTCTCGTGGTCGATTTATTAAAACTTTTCATTATGGGGATTTTGCTAAAAAATTTAATAAGGTAATATTTAAGGAACAATATTATACTTCTTCAAAAAAAAATGTAATTAGAGGTATACATTTTCAAATACCACCACATGATCATGATAAGCTTATAACATGTATTTCTGGTAAAATAATAGACCTTGTTATAGATTTAAGATCTAATTCCAAAAATTTTGGGAAAATATTTACAAAAACATTAAATGAAAAATCATTTGAATCTATATTTATTCCTAGTGGGTTTGGACATGGATTTTTAAGTTTAACCAATAGTATTGTTTTATATAATACAACAACTGTATATAGTCCAAAACATGACAAAGGAGTTCTTTGGTCTTCAGTTAATTATGATTGGAAAGTGAAGAGTCCAATTTTATCTAAACGAGATAAAAAATTTCCAGTAATTGACAATATAAAGAATTACTTTTAATGTCGCTAAAAAATCAATTGAATTAATGAAAAGCGAATATATTAGAGTTCCTTACGGAATGACTGTGCATGGAGATGAAGAGGTTTCTGCGGTAAATAGAGTACTTAAATCATCTACGCAAATGGGTGAAAACACAAAAGAGTTTGAAAAAATAATCTCAAACGAATTTGGACATAAGTATGGAATTGGAGTCAATTCTGGTTCATCTGCACTTTATTTGGGAATGGAAATTTTAGATCTTCCGCCAAAGTCTGAAGTTATTACTCCGTCATTAACTTTTGCTACTACTGTAGGTTGTATAGTCAAAAATAATCTTGTGCCTTATTTTGTAGATGTTGAAGAAAGGTCTTTATTAATTAATACTGATAAAATTGAAAGAAATATAAATGAAAATACCTCAGCTTTATGTATTCCAAATCTTATGGGCAACTTACCAGATTGGGAAAAAATTCATGAAATAGCTTCAAAGTATAATTTAAAAGTATTAGAAGACTCCGCTGACATAATTGGTTCGAGATATAAAGGAGAAAAAACAGGAAAGTATGCAGATATAACTATTACAAGTTTTTATGGTATGCATATAATAAATTGTGCTGGTAATGGTGGAATGATTTGTACTAGCAATAAAGAATACTCTGATAAAGCAAAACTTCTAAGATCTTGGGGTAGAAGTTCCTCTCTTTATGAAGATTCAGAGGCAATAGAAAATAGATTCAATGTAAAAGTAGATGATATTGACTACGATGCTAAATTTATTTTTGAAAAAATTGGTTATAATTTAGAGCCTTCTGAGCTAGGATCAGCTTTTGGTATTGTGCAATACGACAAATTAACTACAAATTTAAAAAAAAGAAAAGAAGTTTATAGTAAGTTAGAAAACTTTTTTTCACAATATTCAGATTGGATTGATCTTCCAACTAAACGAAACGATGTGGATTCAGTTTGGTTTGCTTTTCCATTTTTTATAAAGGATAAAGCTCCGTTTAAAAGAAAAGATTTAATGATATTTTTTGAAAAAAGAAATATTCAAACGAGAGTAATTTTTACTGGCAATATTACAAGACAACCTGGTTACAAAAATATTGATTTCAAAGTTGATAGAGACGGTCTCAGTATATCTGATGAGATAATGAAAAAAGGTATGCTGATTGCTTGTCACCATGGATTAACTGATAAAATGATAAATCATATTTTTAACTCTTTTGAAGAATTTAGTTTAAAATTAAAATCTTAAGCAAAATTTAAATAAGAATAGTATGAAATTTTATGCGATTATTGGTACCGGTCGATCTGGAACAACTTTATCTACAAACTTAGTTGATGGAATTAATGAAAATATTTATGTCCATCCTATTGAAATAAATTTTATCACTGCATTTCATGATTTATCGCATTATGGAAAGATAACAAATAAAACTAAATATTATGCTAATTTTAAAAGTGATTTAAAATTAAATAGAGTCAAAAAAAAATTCTTAATTCAATATTATTCAGGTCAAATCCTACAATTAAAGAACAATTTTATAAATCAAATAAGTAGTATTAAAAATGAAATAGGAGATTTAAATTTAGAAAATGAGATGAGTCAAGATGACTATTCTTTAGATGAATTTGTAAATGAATTTTTTAAAATCATAACCTGTTGGATTTTTCCTACACAGAAAAAAAATATTGTAATATTCAAAACTATTGATGTTGCACACTGTGACAAATTAAAAAAAAATATATCGAATTTAAAACTTATACATATTATTAGAGATCCAATTAAAACCTATGAATCTCTTGTAAGATCACCTCGGATGGACAACTCTTTGTGCTTTCCATCTTGGTATTTAGCTGGTGATAATTTAACTACAATGATTAGAAGATGGATACACCATTCTAGATACGTGATTGATCATATATCTGATACAGATAATAATTTTATTTTAAAGTATGAAGATTTAGTCAAAGACACATCAATTATTCTAAATAATCTTAAAGAATATATTAAGTTAAATAATGCCAATATATCAAATCAATCGACAATATTAGGAGGCTATAAACCAAAAGAATTAGTCCATAATATGGGAATACCAGCTGATAAAAATTATTTAGAGTTAAGAGTTGAAAATTTAAGGCATCAATCAATTCCATGTTTAAATGATCAAGAAAAAGAAACAATAATTTTTTCTACATATTCTTTGAGTAAAAAACTTGGTTATTTTCAAAATGAAGTAAAGCCAAATATCTATCAGATATTGATTCTGTGGTTAAGAATTGGTAGTTGGGAAGTAAAAAATATCAGTGATTTTTATAAATATAGATATAATGAAAAGCAACTAAATATCTTTAACAAAATTTTTTTTATAGGAATAGGTATTTTTAGTGCACTTAGGGGAATTATAATACGTAGAGTAAATATTTTTTTTCTGTGATGATATTATGAATATTCTTTTTATATCAGAAGACATACCTTATCCAGGGTTATCAGGCTCCTCAGTAATTGGATATGAGTTTATAAAATTCTTTAAAAAAAATAATCACCAAGTTTCAATTTTGAATCCTACTTTCATAAATGACAGTGAAGATCTCAAGTTTAAAAGAAAGCAACTAAAAACACTATTAAGTGAAGGCTTTAATATTCAAAATATTGAATTTTCTAAAAAAAAAAATAAAACCAAAAAGAAATATATTTTCTAGGCTAATCAGATTAGATATTAGTGATTTTTATCCATTATGTGGGCATTATGAAGAAATAAAAGATAAATTATCTATTATTATTAAACAAAGTAATCCTGATATAATATTTGCATATGGATTTACTGCTATCTATTTAACTCATCATATAAAAAGTATACCAAGATTTGCCCCTATCTGTGAGCACCCAGGTCATATTTTACTTTCTAATTGGAAAAATAAAGTAGTAGTAAGAAATTTTCAAAATCTCATTAGTTTAGTTAAATCTCAATTAATAATGAGACAAATATCATTTCATTTTGAGAAATGTAACTTGAAAGGCCACTCTTCAGATGACTTCCGAAAATCATTTATTAGAATGGGTGTAACGAATTGTAAGTATTATAATCATCCCTTTTCTGATAACAAAAATATAAAAACAGAAATTGAAAGTAAAAATTTTACGAAGAATAAGAAATTTAAAATAATTCTACTTGGAGCACTCAGTAGTGTAAATATAAGTCATTATCAATTATTAGAATCTATCATATTACCTCAACTTGAGAAGATTCTTCCTGCAAATACTTTTGAGATCCATTTAATTGGTTCAAAGTCTGAAAAAAAATTTCAAAAACTTTATGAGAATGAACATATTGTTCAAAGAGGTTATGTAGAAGATATATCGAAAGAATTTATTAGTTGTGATTTAGTTCTTTCTCCTACCCCAAGTCAATATGGGTTGAGAGTCAGATTAATTGAAGCAATGTTATATGCTTGTCCAATTGTAACTACAAAATTTGATTCAAATGCTTTTCCAATATTAAAACATAAATTTAACTCTCTAATTGCTGAAAAAATGGAGGAAATAGCTGAAATGATTCTAGAGTTATATAAAGATAGAAATTTAAGTAAGCAAATATCAAATAATGCTAGAAAATCATATGAAAATTTTTGTACTCCTGATATAGCATGTAGGGAATATGAAACTGATATGATTAAAATAGTAAAAAAATTTTATGGTAAAAACTAAAGCTCTTATAACAGGTATTACAGGTATGGTTGGCTCACATTTAGCTGATTATCTTTTAGAAAATACTAATTGGGATATTCATGGAATGTGTAGATGGAGAAGCCCCCTTGATAATATTGAACATTTAGTTAATAGAATAAATAAAAAAGATAGAATTTTTCCTCATTACGGAGAATTAAGAGATCAGATATCTATTGATAATGTAATAAAAAGTGTTAAGCCAGATTTTGTTTTTCACTTAGCAGCACAAAGTTTTCCCAAGACAAGTTTTTCATCTCCTATTGATACTTTAGATACAAATATTCTTGGAACAGAAAGACTTTTAAACTCAATCAAAAATTTCAAGGATATTAACCCAATTATACATGTATGCTCATCTTCTGAAATTTTTGGAAGAGTTCCAAAAGATAAAATACCTATAAACGAAGAAAATAATTATCATCCTGCCTCACCTTATGCAATTTCTAAGGTTGGTACTGATTTGATTGGTAGATTTTATGCTGAAGCTTATGGCTTAAAAGTTATGGTGACGAGAATGTTTACACATACAGGACCTAGAAGAGGAGATGTATTTGCTGAGTCAAGTTTTGCAAAACAAATTGCTATGATTGAGTCAGGACAAAAACAAAAGATAATTCATGTAGGAAATTTATCATCTTTAAGGACTTTTTCAGATGTTAGAGATGCTGTTAGGGCCTACTATATGCTTGTAACCACTAATCCAATACCAGGTGAATATTATAATATAGGTGGAAGTCATACATGTACTGTAGGAGAAATGTTAGATAAGTTAATAAGCTTAAGCAAAGTTAAGGATATCAAAATTGAGATTGATAAAGAAAGAATGAGGCCAATAGATGCTGATTTGCAAGTACCTGATATTAAAAAATTTCAATCCCATACTGGCTGGTATCCTCAGATAGAATTTGAAACCACGATGCTTGATTTGTTAAACTATTGGAGAGAAAATATTAAAAAACAAAGGATATACATTGATCGATAAATCTGAATTAAAGAAGAAGCTTATAGATTTTGAGTTAAGAGTTAAGAATGCCTATGAAGAAGGCTTAATTCGTGCACCGGTTCATTTATCTGGAAATAATGAAGACCAATTAATAGATATTTTCAAAAATATTGAGAAAAATGATTGGGTTTTCACTTCTTGGAGAAATCATTATCATGCATTACTACATGGATTTAATGAGGAAGAATTATTTAATTTAATTCTTGAAGGAAGAAGTATGAGCATAAATTCAGTTGATCATAAATTCTACTCATCATCGATTGTAGGTGGATCATTATCAATAGCGTTAGGAGCTGCTCTATCATTAAAAATGAAAAATGAAAAAAATAGAGTATGGTGTTTTATTGGAGATATGACTTTCGAAACAGGTGCTTTTCATGAATGTTACAAGTATTCAAGAAACCATTCATTACCTCTAGAGTTTGTTATTGAAGATAATAACATGAGTACAAATACACCCACCGATAAGACTTGGATTAAAAAATCTGCTATTCCTGAAGATGTATATTATTATAAGTATGAAAGGTTATATCCTCATCATGGAACAGGTAGTTGGGTCCTTTTTTAATTATTACTGGTTATGAAATATAAAGATGAATTAATTAGGTCGATGAACTTTTTGGCAAAAGATGAGCGAACAGTTTTTCTCGGCCAATCTGTTAAATATAGTGGTAATGCAATATTTAACACTTTAGAAGATATTGCAAATGAAAAGAAAATTGAATTGCCTGTTTTTGAGGATATTCAAATGGGAATTTCTACTGGTCTAGCTTTAAACGGATTTGTTCCAATTTCTTGCTATCCAAGATTTGATTTTCTAATTCTTGCAACAAATCAGATCGTTAACCATCTTGATAAAATAAATTATATGTCAAAAGGATTAATGCAGCCACGTGTAATTATAAGAACATCTATAGGTCCAAAAAAGCCATTAGATGGTGGACCTCAACATACTGCAGATTATTCAGAAGTGTTTAAACAAATGCTTACAACTATAAATGTTGTTAATTTAAATGATCCTCAAGATATATTTCCAGCTTATGAACATGCTCTTTATAATGAAGAGCAAAAGATTACCCTACTAATTGAGAATGGTTCTTTCTACAATGATAAGTAAAAAGGTATTAAATTCATTTTCGGGTCGAAAATGTTTAGTTACTGGAGGAACAGGACTAATAGGTTCAGAGGTTGTAAAAATATTATGTAAATCAAAAGCAATTGTTACTGTAGTCTCATTAGATGACTTAATCGTTGATAATAAAGCAGAACACATCAAAGCTGATTTAACAGATTTAGAAATATGTAAGGAAATTATTAAAGGGAATGAATATGTTTTTCATATTGCTGGTATAAAGGGCTCTATAGAAGTGACAAAAAAAATGCCTGCTAGTTTTTTTGTTCCTCTAGTTATGTTTAATACAAATATTCTAGAATCTGCAAGATTAGAAGGCGTAAGTAATTTAGTATATACAAGTTCAATAGGCGCCTATTCTAACGCAGAAGTTTTTATAGAGTCTGACAGTTTTAAAGGCGAGCCCATGGATACTTATCCAGGATGGGCCAAGAGAATGGCAGAGCTTCAAATCCAAGCTTATAAGAAACAGTATGATATTAATTGGTCTGTAGTAAGGCCATGCAATGTTTACGGTCCTGGTGATAACTTTGATCCAGAAAATGCAATGGTTATTCCATCACTTATGATGAGAATAAATAAGGGAGAGAGCCCTTTGAAAGTATGGGGAGATGGATCTGCTATTAGAGATTTTGCTTTTAGCAGAGATGTTGCAGAAGGAGTAATATTAGCAATGTACTATGGTACAAATAATTCATTTGTAAATCTTGGAAGCGGTACTGAAGTTACAGTAAAGCAATTGGTTGAGACACTTAATTCATTTATTGATTTTGATTATGAATTTGATACTACTAAATCTGCTGGGTTTCCAAGAAGAGTGATGGATATATCTTTAGCTAGAGAAAGTATTAATTATAATCCTTCAACCAGTCTCGTTGATGGTTTAAAAGAAACTTGGGAATGGTTTAAAGAGAATCAAGATCAATATAAAAAAAGAAAAAATTATTTTATTAAATAATTTATAAATTTAAATAATTAACAAATTTTATCAATACAATTTTTAAGATGCTTAACTTTTATAAAAATAAAAATATTCTTGTAACAGGAGGTTCAGGATTTGTTGGATCTAATTTGATTTCATCTTTATTAAAAGTAGATGCAAATATTTTTACTACTTCATTCAAAAATAAGCCCATTATCAACGATAAAAAAATTACTAATTATCAGTGTGATCTTAGAAATCTTGATAACTGCAGAAAGGTTTGTAAAGATATTGATTATTTATTTATGTGCGCTGCAAATACATCAGGAGCAAAAATAATGGAAAAAAGCCCCTTGGATCATTTAACACCTAATATAAATATGAACTTAAATATGTTGGAAGCAGCTTACGAAAATAATGTAAAAAAATTTTTATTTATAAGCAGTAATACTGTTTACCCTGATACTGATCAACCAGTTAAGGAACAAGATGTTAATAATGATTTTTATGAAAAATATTACATTGTTGCTTGGATGAAGAGATTTACTGAAATTGTATGTGATATATATAGTAATAAGATCAAAAGCCCAATGAACACTATCATAATTAGACCAGGCAACCTATATGGACCCAATGATAAGTTTGATTGGGAAAAATCAAAAGCCATTCCTGCAATTTTAAGAAGAGCCATTGAAAAACAAAATCCTCTTGAGATATGGGGTGATGGCTCTGATATAAAAGATTATTTGTACATAGATGATTTTATAGAAGCAATCTTGCTAGCAATGGAAAAAATTGATACTTTCCAGGTATTAAATATTGCTAGCGGTAAACCTGTTAGTCTTCGTCAAGTTATTAAATCCATACTTGAATTAGCTGATTTTAACGAAGCAGAATTAATTTTTGATAAGTCAAAGCCTACAATGATACCAAAAAGAATAATAAATATTTCACTTGCAAAAGAAAAGCTTAATTGGCATCCAAAAATTGAACTTTCAGAAGGTTTAAGAAATACGATTGATTGGTATAAACAGAAATACAAATATAATCAGCCTGAAGATATTTAATGATATCATAATTATTTGAGATATTTATTATGGCAAAAAAAACAATTAAACAAAAATATAAAAAAAAACTTAGAAGACCAGAGCCAATTGGTAATTGGTACGGAGAACCAAATTTAGGTAGTTACTATGATGATAATGAGATTAAAGCAGTAGTCAAAGTCTTAAAAAATTCACGTAAATGGCACACAGGATTTGGTCCTAATTCAGAAGAAATAAATAATTTCGAGAATGCTTTTGCTAAATATTGTGGAGTGAAGCATGCCATAGCTGTAAGTAATAATGGAAATGGTTTCGATATGGTACTTAGAAGTCTATCCTTATCAAAAAAAGATGAAATCATTCTTCCAGCTTTGAATTACAAGGCTTGGTATATGGCCTTGATGAGATATGACTCTAAACTAGTATTTTGTGATATTAATTTAAAAACTATGAATATTGATCCACGTGAAATTGAAAAAAAAATTAATAAAAATACCAGACTAATTTGTCCAGTACATTTTGGAGGCATTTCATGTGATGAAAAATTAATAGATAATATTGCTAGAGAAGCTTCAAAAAAATTTGGAACTAAAATAAAAGTTGTTTATGACGCTGCTCGGGCAGCAGGAGTAAATTATAGAGGTTCAAAAGTTGGATCAGGAGGATTATGCGAAATTTTTAGTTTTCATAGCGCTAAACTTCTTACTACTTTAGGTGAAGGTGGAATGATTACAACAAACAACAGCTCTTTATCAAAAAAACTTAGAGATATGAGAAATTATGGTGGAGAAAATGATTGGGGAATGAATTATAGGATGTCAAAAGTTCAAGCAAGTTTTGGTATTGAACAACTTAATCGTCTTGATGATTTAAACAAATTACGTGTCAAGATAGCTAATAGAAGAACTAATTACCTTAATAAATTAAAAAACATCTTACTTCCTGTAGATCAAAAGTATTCTACAAATATCTTTTACTTATATCCAATTATGGTTAGTGATAATTGGGGATTGAAAGAACGTAATAAGATTGTAAAATCATTAGAGAAGGAATATGGAATAATTTGTGCCACTCCTAAGTTTATCAATATAAGATGGAAATATATTCAAAAATCTCTAGGCATTCCTGAGTTACCAAAGACTGAAGAATTGTGTTCGAAAGTATTTTGTCCTATACTTCATCCTAAATTAAATAAAAAGCAAGAGCTATATATTAACTCAGCAATAGCTAATGTAATAAAATCTATATAGAATAATTAATCAATATTTGAGTAATTGATATGAAAATTTTATTTTTTACAAGGTCTACTTGGTATTCAGAGATAGCTAAAAATTTTTTAAAACAAAATTTTGATTCAATTATTATTTGTGAGAATGAAAAAGATTTTTTGTTTAAGGAAGAGTATTTTGACTACATTATAGCATTGGGTTATCAGAATATTTTATCTGCTAAATTGATAAAAAAAGCAAGAAAAGCTGCACTTAATTTTCACCCTGGATCAACGCATAACCCTGGAGCTGGTTCATATAGTTATCCTTTATTTTTAAAGCAAGAAAATTCAGGTGTTACATGTCATTATATGGATGATACTCCAGATACCGGAAAAGTGGTTATGGAGAAAATTTTTCCAATATACGTTAGTGATGATTTTAATTCATTAAAGGAAAGAACTATTATTTATTTGATGCAGTGTTTTTTTGAAATATTAGACCTTATAAAAAACAACAACGACCTACCTGAATCACCTGAACAATGGAAAAGGAAACCAAGGTCCCAAAAGGAATTTACAAGAGAATTATTAGATTTAAATATAAATGAACTAAATAATAAAGAGATAGATTTAAGAATTAAATCTACTAATCCCAATTATCCAGGTCCCTATATTGTCATTAAAAATAAAAAGTATTCATTAAGATCAATATAAAAATTACTTGAAAGAAAATGAAAATAATTATTTCTGAGGATATTTGAATATAAACTTATGAATATAATTGGAATTTCAGCATTTTTCCATGATAGCGCTGCATCTCTTATAATTGATGGTAAAATAGTATCAGCTGCTCAAGAGGAGAGATTTTCAAGGTTAAAATTTGACAAGAGGTTTCCTGAAAAATCTATTGAGTTCTGTCTTCAGAATGCGTCTCTCAGATTTCAAGATATTGATGCAGTCATCTTTTTTGAGAAACCGCAAGTAAAATTTAATAGAATAATGGAAAATATAATTAAATATTCTCCTTTTACGTTTAAACAGTACATGTCAGCGTTACCTGAATGGGTTGGTGGCAAGTTGACACTTAGAAATAGACTTAAAAAATTTATAAAAAGAAAATGCAAAAATTGGAAGGGAAAAATTATGTTTTCAGAACATCATTTATCTCATGCCGCAAGTGCCTTTTATCCTTCCCCATATAAAGATGCTGCAGTTGTTGTTATGGATGCTGTGGGAGAGTCTGCTTCAACTTCTATTCATATTGGTGAAGGCAATATTCTGAGACCATTACTTGAACAAAACTTTCCTCATTCATTAGGAATGCTGTATTCAGCATTTACTAGTCATTGTGGTTTTAAAGTAAACTCTGGTGAGTATAAGTTGATGGGCTTAGCTCCATATGGTCAGCCAAAGTATACAAATTTAATAAAGGATCATTTAATTAATATAAATGAAGATGGTTCGTTTACCCTAAATCTTAAATATTTCAAATTTCATCGGGATTTGAAAATGACAAATATTAATTTTAATAAATTATTTAAGTGTGCTCCGAGAAAACCTGAAGCAGAAATAGATAGTATTTATATGGATCTAGCTGCCTCAATTCAAAAAGTAACTGAGGAAATAATTGAATTAATAATCAGACATGCAAAGAAAATTACAAATAAAAACAATTTATGTCTTGCTGGTGGAGTAGCACTTAACTGTGTTGCAAATGGAAAAGTTTTAGGAGAAAAAATATTTGATAATATTTGGGTTCAGCCTGCAGCAGGAGATGCCGGAGGTTCTCTTGGAGCAGCTCTTGCGGCTAATCATTTATACTTTGGTAAAGAAAGAATATTTAATTTAGATAAAGATTTAATGAATGGGTCACTTTTAGGTCCTGACTATACCTCTAAAGAAACTAGAGAGCTACTAATCCAATCTGGTGCAAATTTCAAGGAAGAGGATGAAACTCAAATAATTAAAATATTAACTTCACAAATCTCAAAAGGAAAAATAGTGGGATTATTTAATGGAAGAATGGAGTTTGGCCCAAGAGCTTTGGGGTCACGAAGTATTATTGGGGACCCTAGGAATAAAGAGATGCAAAAAACCATGAATATTAAAGTTAAATTTAGGGAGAGCTTTAGACCTTTTGCACCTGCAGTATTAAAAGAAAACTGTTCTGAATATTTCGAGTTAGACTCAGATAGTCCGTATATGCTATTTACTGCTAAAGTTCATGAAAATAAATTAATAAAGTCAGAAGAAAATTTAAAGACGGAATTCTCCCTTGATGATGTAAATAACTTAAGAAGTAGTATACCAGCTGTTACCCATATTGATAATTCAGCTCGGATACAAACAGTTGATGAAAATAGTAATTATTTTTTTTGGAATTTGCTTAAAAATTTTAAAAAAGAGACTGGATGTCCTATTTTAATCAATACAAGTTTTAATATCAGAGGTGAGCCAATTGTTTGTACACCTATTGATGCCTTTAAATGTTTTATGGGGACAGACATTGATATATTAGTAATTAATAGATTTATTATGTTCAAAGAGGAACAGAATATGAATATATATAAAGATTATAAAAAAAATTATGAATTAGATTGAGATGAAATTATTTCTTTTTTTAATATACTTTATCTTAATTGTCCCAATAGGTATAATTAGAACCTTATTAGGTGTTTTTCTAAGAAATAAGAATTCTCATTCAAATTGGAAGATAAAAACACACTATTCAGATATGAATAAAACAAAATAATGATTATTAAAAGATCTTGGGCCGATGATAAGGAAGTTGATGTTAGATGGCATTCTAATGCATATTTAGCTAAGCACAGATTATATCTTTTTTGGCATGATAAAGATGTATGTCCATGTGATAAATATGGCTTTAGAATACCAAACAATTTTGAGAATATTTTTGAAAAATTTAATAAATCAAAGGATAAAATTAAAATTTTCTGTTTTGGTGGTTCAACTACTTTTGGTCAATATTGCTCATTTGAAAATACTTATCCTCATTATTTAGAACAAATGAATAATCAAAAATATGAAGTTTTTAATTTTGGTGGCTGTGATTCTGATGCAAGAACTGAAATGTATATTTTAGTTGACTTAATTAGACTCCATTTAATCCCTGACGTAGTAATATTTCTTGATGGAATTAACGAAAAACAAGGTTGGTTTGCATCCTTTTATAACAAACCTTATGAAGAAATTAATCTTCACTATCCCTGGTTTAAAAGTTTAATGGACAATAAAACTCTGTTTAATCATTTTAAAAATTCTTTAAGAATGTTCCTTTCTAGGATTAAAAAATTAATTTTTTTCAAAATTGATGATCTGAGACAAAACATTATTGATGGTAATTTATCTGAAAGTTCTTTATCTGAATTTGACAATGTTGCCCAATTAAAAGAAAGTTATTTGAATTCGTACAAGGTAGTAAATCAAATTTGTAAATCTTACAGTATTCAATCCTATCATATTTTGCAGCCTACAGTTTACGATTGTCTTGATGAAAGTCCTACAAGGTACAGACATATTAAAGCTTTTTACAATTCAGTAATATCAGAAGGTTTTGAGAATATATTAGACATTAGTCAACATACCCACATAAATGAATTAGAATTTATTGACTGGCAACATTTGGACAAAAATGGTAATAAATCTCTTGCTGAATCAATATTCAATAAGCTAGGTCTATAAAATGCTAGGTATATTCTATAATTTTTTTTATTTTTGGGCGAGAGTAATAGATTATTTTGAAAAAGAAGATACTTTGCTAAATCAAGAAAAGAACAGTTCAATTATTCCTAGTGATAGGTACACCACGTGGTAATTACATATTTTCTTAATTATTTGGTAATTTCAGTTATATGACAATAATTGTTAAAGACACTAACTTGATAGGTGTTAAATTAGTTGAACCTAGCAGTTATGTAGATCACAGAGGATATTACATCGAGACTTATAATGAACAGCTTTATGAAGATAGTGGTATTGAAATAAAGTTTATACAAGATGATATTTCAGTTTCAAAAAAAAATGTCATTAGAGGTATACATGGTGACAATAAGACATGGAAACTTGTGAGTTGTCTTACAGGAAGTTTTTATCTTGTAGTTGTAAATAATGATAGTAATTCATCACAATTTAAAAAATGGCAATCATTTGAGCTTTCAGAAAAAAAATACCAGCAAATTTTGATACCTCCAAAGTTTGGTAATGGACACCAAGTTCTTTCAGAATCAGCTATTTTTCATTACAAGCAAAGTACTTATTATGATCCAACGGGACAATTTACAATTAAATGGGATGATGAAGATTTAAATATAACTTGGCCATGCCCTAATCCGATCTTATCCGAAAGAGATAAACAAGGATTTTTTGATCAATAATATTAAGGAAAAAAATTATGATTATATCTAGAACTCCAATGCGTATATCTCTATTTGGAGGAGGAACGGATTTTCCTAAATGGTATAAAGAAAATGGAGGAGCAGTTATTAATGGTTCAATTAATAAATACACTTTCATCAATATAAGAAATTTACCACCTTTTTTTGATTTCAAGTACTGTATTCGGTATTATAATCGTGAGGAAACAAACAATATCAATTCGATTAAACACCCTTCAGTTAAGGCATGCTTAAATTTTTTAAAAGTAAAAAAAGGGATAGAAATTGTACATAATGCGGACTTACCTGCTATGTCAGGACTTGGAACTAGTTCATCATTCACTGTAGGATTATTAAATGCAATTTACGCTTTGCAAGGAAAATATGTAACAAAAAAAGAACTTGCATATAATGCAATTGAAGTTGAGCAAAATATTATCAAAGAGGCTGTAGGCTCTCAAGATCAGGTAGCGTCTGCTTTTGGGGGATTAAATAAAATTGAGTTTAATGGTGAGGATATTACTGTAAATCCATTAATTTTGAATAAAAATAGGTTAGAGCAATTGGAGACTAGTCTATTACTGTACTTTACTGGTTTACAAAGGGATGCAAAAAAGATTGAGGCAGATAAAATAAAAAATATTTTTAAAAAGAATATTGAATTAGAGGAAATGCAAATTCTTACTAATGAAGCATTTAAATATCTTACTAGTTCAAGAAAAAATTTTGACGATTTAGGTCTTTTGCTTAATGAGCAATGGAAACTTAAAAAAAGTCTTTCTTCTAAAGTGACAAACAATAAAATAGATCAAATTTATAAAGAAGCTATAAAGGCAGGAGCTCTTGGAGGAAAATTATTGGGAGCGGGTGCTGGTGGATTTATTTTATTTTATGTTAATAAAAATAAATTGAATAATGTTAAAAAGAAACTTGATAAATTATTGAATGTTCCTTTCAGATTTGATTTTACAGGATCTCAAATTATTTACTATTCTCAATCTTAATATTTTTGAAATTTTTATGAAAGTTATAGGCATAATTCCAGCAAGAGGTGGTTCAAAGAGTGTGCCACTTAAAAATATAAAAAAATTAAACGGTAAACCTCTTATTGAATATACAATAGAAACAGCTCTTAGTGCTAAGGGTATTGATGATTTAATTTTATCTACAGATAATTTAAAAATAATAAATATTGCTAAAAAGTATAAAGATTTAATAATCATAAAAAGGCCAAAAAAAATTTCTAATGATAAATCCTCAACAGAGGAATGTTTAATTCACGCATGTAAATATATGGAAAAATTTTACAGAAAGTCATACGATGCAGTTCTTACACTAGAGCCAACGTCACCATTTCGAAAAAAATTAACAATTGAGAAATGTATCAAAGAAATAAAGAATAAAGATATTGATAGTGTCGTTAGTGTTGTTGAATGTAGATCTATTTATGGGAAGGTCGAAAAAAATATTTTTAAGCATTTATTTAAAAACCAATCAAGAAGACGTCAAGAAAGAAAGTTACTGTATCGTGAGTCTAGTACAATTTGGGGAACTAAATTACCCATTTTACTTAATAAACATTCAGTAATTGGCAGTAAGCCATTTCCAATTATTGTCGGTGAAAGAGAGGCTATTGACATTAATAGTGAATTTGACTTTATTACTGCTGAGGCTCAAATGAAGTTATGACTATGAATAATAAAAAAATAAAAATTTGTGTTTTTACTGGTGGAAGAGCTGAATATGGAATTTTAAAGCCTCTTTTAGAAGAAATTAAAAAGGAAAAAAAACTATCTCTGAAATTATTAGTTTCTGGAATGCATCTTTCAAGTGAATTTGGACTTACATATAAGAAAATAGAAGAAGATGGATTTAAATGTGATGAAAAAGTTGAAATGGTAATGAGTTCAGATACGACTGAAGGTATATGTAAGTCACTAGGTATTGGGCTTATAGGGTATGGTGAAGCTCTAAAAAGGATAAACCCTGATTGGCTAGTTATTCTTGGTGATAGATATGAAAGTGCTGCAGTTGCAATAGCTGCAACAATATCAAGAATTCCTATAATACATATTCAAGGTGGTGAAGTGACTAGAGGTGCTTTTGACGATTCTTTTCGCCACAGTATAACTAAAATGAGTTCATTACATTTTGCATACTCTGATATTTATAAAAAAAGAATAATTCAGATGGGTGAGAATCCAATGACAGTATTTAATTATGGAGCATTGAATTTAGATGCTATGTCTCAGTTAAAAACACTTTCAAAAAAATCTTTATATAATGAAATTGGATTAAAACTAAGTTCTGATGTAGCTCTAGTTACGTTTCATCCCGTAACACTCGAAAAAAATACTTCAGAAAACCAATTTCGATCATTGTTATTCACGCTTAAAAATTTCAAAAATTTACAAATTGTCTTTACCAAAACTAACTCAGATACTGATGGAAGAATTATTAATTCGATGATAGATGAATTTGTGAAAAAAAACTCTAATTCATTTGCTTTTAAATCTCTTGGTCAATTAAAATATGTTAGCTTGTTAAAGTTTGTTTCTGTTGTAATAGGAAACTCCTCTAGTGGTATCATTGAAACCCCTTTATTTAAAGTACCGACAGTTAATATAGGTGATAGAGAGGAAGGACGGATTAAAACTATAAATATAATAGATTGTAAGTCAGATAAAAAATCTATCTCATTATCAATTAAAAAGGCATTGTCTAAAAAATTTAAAGAAAGTCTAAAATATATGAAAAATCCGCTTTATCAAAAGAATACAGCCAAGAAAATTGTAGATAGAATTAAAAAAACACCCATAAAAGATTCGACTAAAAAATTTTTTTTTGATTTAGATCATATTAATTAATCATGTCATTAAAAAAAGACCATACAATTAATTTAAATTCATCAATAATAGAAGCTATTAAAAAAATTGATTTTAATAAAAAACAATTTGTAGCTGTTATAGATGATAAACTACATTTAAAAGGTACAATTACTGATGGTGATATAAGGAGAGGATTTTTAAATGGTTATTCTACCAAAGAGTCTGTGGAAAACATAATGAATAAAAATCCAACTTATCAAAGAGTAGGATTTGATATTATCACTGTAAATAATTTAATGAAAATTGAAAATATTAAACAATGTCCTATTGTGGATGATAATAATATATTAAAAGAAATTATTTTTATTAATCACAGTGGTAATAAAAAAATTAATAATACTGTTGTAATTATGGCTGGAGGACTTGGAATAAGGATGAAACCAATTACCGATGAGTTACCTAAAGCAATGATTAAGGTCAAAGGTAGACCAATGCTTGAACACATAATAGAGAACTTAAGAGATGAAGGTTTTATTAATTTTCTTATTTCAGTAAATTATAAGTCAGAGATTATAAAAGATTATTTTCAGAAAGGAGATATATTTGGAGTAAATATTGATTATCTTGAAGAAGATAAAAGACTTGGAACTGCAGGTCCTCTATCACTAATTAATGATAACAAAAAAGTCCCTTATTTAGTTTTAAACTGTGATTTAATTACTAATATTAGTTATCAAGATCTTATAGAATATCACCAAAAGAATAATTCGAAGGCAACTATGGCAATTAAACGATATGAAAAAAACATACCACATGGCGTGATTGGAACTAAAGGAAAAGAAATTGTTTCTTTTAATGAAAAACCAGTTCATCAATACGATATTAATGCAGGCATTTATGTTTTTGATTATGAATTATTTAAGTATATACCAAAAAACACTTATTACGATATGACTGAGTATTTTGATTTATTAATTAAAGAAGGAATTAAGCCTATAGCATTTCCAATTTATGAATCTTGGAATGATCTGACAGCTATTAATGATATTAAAAAAATTAATAATTTATGAGCAATATCGATAAATCGTCCAATATTCTAGTTACAGGTGCAGATGGATTTATTGGAAGTCATTTGGTTGAAGAACTTGCTAACAGTAATTATAATATTACTGCACTTACGTATTATAATTCTTTCAATTCATGGGGTTGGTTAGACTCATTTCCTGAAGAAATAATTTCTAAGATCAAAGTTGTTTCTGGTGATATAAGAGATAGGGATTTTATTGAAGAACAAGTTTCCAATTCAAGTAATATATTTCATTTAGCTGCTCTTATAGGCATTCCTTATTCGTATCATGCTTCTCAATCATATATTGATACTAATATAAGTGGTACTTTAAATATCTTAAATGCTTGTAAGAAGTACAATGTAAAAAGAATATTAACTACATCAACATCAGAAGTATATGGAACAGCAAAATATACTCCAATCGATGAAATCCATCCATTACAAGGCCAGTCTCCATATAGTGCGAGTAAAATAGGCGCAGATAAGATTGCTGAGTCATACTTTAGATCTTTTAATCTTCCAATAACTATTGTTCGTCCTTTTAATACTTATGGTCCAAGACAATCTGCAAGGGCAATTATTCCCACAATAATCACTCAAATACTAAGTGGGAATAAAGAAATAAAGTTAGGTAATCTAGACCCAATCAGAGATTTTATTTATGTCAAAGATACTATTGAAGGGTTTATTAAAATTTTTAATAATGAGGAGACTATTGGACAAGAAATAAATATTGCATCAGGTGAAAGTGTTTCAATTAGAGAACTTCTCGATTTAATTGTAGATATTATGAAAGTAAAAATAGAAATAAAAGAAGAAAAATCAAGGATTAGACCCGATTCATCTGAAGTAGATAAATTAATAGGTAATAATAAAAAGATTAAAGACCTTGTTGGATGGACATCAAAATATAATCTTAGGGATGGTTTAACTGAAACCATTGAATGGCTAAAAGAACCAAAAAATTTAGCAAAATATAAAACGTCAATTTATAATATTTAGAAATTTGAAAAAAAGAATATTAATTATTGGATCTGAGGGTTTTTCTGGAACTTATTTAAATTCAGAATTAAAGAAAAAAAATTCTGAAACTTTCCTAATTGATAAAAAAAAAATTAGTAAAGATAGAAAAAACTATTTTCAAGTTAACATGGTCAATTATGAAGATTGTAGGCTAATTATAAAAGACTTAAAGCCAAATCAAGTTTATAATCTTTCTGGATCATACTCAAACATTTTTAATAAAGATTTTAAAAGTAATGTTGTTATAAGTATGAATCTAATTAATGCTTTAATGAATAATAGAAATTTTTTTCGATTACTATTAATTGGAAGCTCGGCAGAATATGGATACAGCAAAAAAATCTCATTAAGTGAAAAAGATAGACTTTGTCCAATATCAAATTATGGATTAGTTAAATCATTCCAAACAAAAATGATGATTTATTATTTTAGAAAATATAATATTGACGTCTTAATGGCAAGACCATTTAGTTTTGTTAATAGAGATCTTCCTAGAAGTTTATTAATTGGCAATCTTTACAATCAAATTCGGAAATTTAAAGAAAATAAAATCGATAAAATAGAATTAGGCAATCTCGATGCGTATCGAGATTTTATTGATGTACGCAAGGCTGTACAATATTATATAAAGATAATGGAAAAAGGTGAATCAGGTGAAATTTATAACGTAGGTTCTGGAAAACCAATATTACTAAGAGATATGTGCAAAAAAATTTTAAAAGAAGAAAATATAAAAATAAAATATTTAAGAGAAAACCAAGAAATAAATTCTTTTTCTAAAGATGTTAAAAAGATTTATGCTAACATCAATAAATTAAAAAATTTAAAATAACTAATATGGATATTAAAATTGGTAAAATAGTAATTACAAAAGACTCTATTCCTGTGACAATTGCAGAAGCTGCAGTAGAACATCTTGGGAGTGTTAAGGTTGCAATGAGAATGGCTCAAGAAGCAAAAAAAATTGGAGTAGATATGATAAAATTTCAAATGCATATTCCAAAAGAAGAAATGGTATCTGGATTAATTAATTTTTGGGGGGGCAGTCTAGATGAAATTTTAGAAAGCTATAACTTAACCATTAAAGACCATCAGTTGCTTATAGATTATTGTAAAGAAATTGATATTCAATACTTATGTACTCCGTTTTGCGCAGAGGCAGTGGATGTATTAAATGAATTAGGTGTAGAAGCTTTTAAAACTGGCTCAGGAGAAATGAGCAATTTTCCAATGATGGAAAAATTGTCATCGACAAGTAAGCCTGTAATAATATCTACTGGAATGAGTACAGAAGAGGAAGTAGATGATTTAGTAAAATTTCATAAAAATAAAAAAACAAAATTTATGCTTATGAATTGTACATCAATTTATCCAGCTCCGTATAATTCTATTAACTTAAAACTAATACATAGTTTTACAGAAAAATATGACTTACTTGTAGGTCATTCTGATCATACTCCAGATATATGGACTGGAGTCGGTGCTGCCGCATTGGGAGCCAGAGTAATTGAAAAACATTTTACTCTTAATAGAAGTCTAAAAGGACCAGATTATGAGGTATCACTCGAACCGTATGAATTCAAAAATATGATTGAGGGAATCAAAAAAGTTCATGCTGCAAAAGGAAATAATCTAAAAGTTATACTTGATCAAGAGATTGAAGTAAGAAAGTGGGCAAATCATTCTATTGTCGCAAAAAGAAAAATAGATAAAGATGAAGTAATTAAAAGAGATATGATTACTGTCAAAAGACCATCGAGAGGAATAGAAGCAAAATATTTTGAAGATATTATTGGTTGCAAGATAAAAAAAACTATCAATGAGGACCATTTTATAAACTGGGAAGATATTCAAAAATAATTTTTAAAATGAAAGCCAATAAAGCGGTTTATATATGTGGTGGATTCGAGAAGTCACAATATTTGTGGTCATTAATTATAATTGATGCCTATTGTAAAAAACAAAAGATAACTAAATTAATATTAGAAAATAAACTTCCAGAAGAAATTTTATCAGTTGATTTAATTGATACATTGCTCTCTAACTATAAAATAATTTATGCAAGTGATTTAGATCCTGGATGGCTTAAAAATAAATTTTTAAGAATGATTTGTCTTTTCTTGACTAATTTAAGACATTCATTGGTTATTAATAACAAGTATTTACTGCATAATAAAAATTTTAGAAACTCACAGATAGGGCACGGCATTTGGGACCTATCTCTATTGAATTCTAAAAAAGATAATCTAAAACCAAGTAAGCTAGATAAATATAAAGCTTCATTGTTAGTTATGACAAAGTATTTTAGAACTTCAAATATTTGTAAAAAATTTTCAGTTGATGCTTTTTTAGGACATTCTGTTTATCAAGATAGAGCTACTCTTACATGTTTAAGAGAAAATAAATCAAATATTTTTTCCCAAGCAAATTATAGTTTTCATAAACAACCTTTAGATGATGATACCGCATGGAATTTGCCTGATTTTAAATTGATGCGGAGTATAAAAAAATTAATTAAGCCCGAAGAAGTAGAAAACTATTGGGAATTAAGATTACAAGGTAAGGGAAATTATGAAGATGCTAATAGAGCTATTAAAAATTTAGCTTTAAATAATAAATATTTTTATTTTAAAAATGTGATTATGTTACATGTATTTAAAGATTCACCATTTAATAAAATTGATAAAAGTAGAATTTTTGCTGATTACATTGAATGGATTTCAGAGACAATAAAGATAATTAAAAATTCAAACGAAAATTGGCTAATAAAATTTCATCCTAGTGCAAAGCAATGGGGAGAGGATCAAAATTTAATTATAAAAAAATTGCTAGGTAGAAACTGCAAAAACATTCATGTAGATGACGGAAAATTATCAAATATTGAAATTTTTAGAAAAATAAAAAGATTGGTTACTTATTCGGGAACTTCACATTTAGAGTCAGCAATATTTGGTATAAAACCAATTGTAATATCTGATGTGATAAGCAGTAAGTTTCTTGAAAATTCAGTTTTAAAACCTGTTGATCTTGATAATTATAGAGATCTTTTACTAGAGGATTCATCTTCAAAATTGTTTGAAATAAAAGAAGAATATAAATATCCTCTTAAAGAGTTACTTTATATACAAGAGAATATTTTAAGTTTTAAAAGTAGTATTGGAGCAGATCAAATTTATCGTGGCACATCACCTGAGGATTTAACGAAAAATTTTCAAAAAATATCTATTAATCTTGAAAAAAATTCAATCTTTTTATCAAAGCTTGGTAGTAAATTATCTGATGGTTTAACTCATACAGTCAGTGATTTAATGATAGATTCTATATAACTTATTAATCGAACTATTCATACTAGTAAATTTAGTAAAGTTTAATTCCTTTTTAATTCTTAAGTTACTGAAATAATATTTATTTATTGAATTTTTTTTATTTCCAAAGATAATTTTTTGAGAACTTGATTTTTTCATTTTTATAAATATTTTTTTACAAATATCTCTGATCACATATATTTTATTACTTGAAATAATATAATTATTAAATTTCAACGATTCATTTTTTAAAATTAATTTGTGCAGAATTTTAAGAAAATCTTCAATCCACAAAAAATCTCTATAGGACTTACAATCTGTATCAAGTTTTAAATCTTTTTTATTTACAGCACTATCTATAATTTTATTCAAAATCAGATCTTTTCTTGGCTGCAGTTTTTTGCTTATAGTTCCATAAATATTTGTTACGTATAGATTAAGAACTTTTGCGTCTAGTTGATTTAAATGTTTCATACATATAATTTGTACCTTTGAATAAGGATCCGCTGATTGAATTTCTGAATCTTCTTTTACAAGTAATTTGTTGCAATTATTAAAAATATGAACAGTGCATATATTGATAATTATTTTTGGCTTACCTATTTTAACTGCACTATCGATTGAGGCCTTCCAATCACTAATTATTTTTTTTATATTTTTCTTTTTTCTAGAAATAACTTCGTTTGGAGATGCAAAATTAATCAATATATCTATTTTTTTAAAATTTTTAATATTACCATTTTTAAAATGTTTTATAATTTTTATATTATTTTGATTGTTTCTTAGATATTCAATTAACTGTTTAGCTAAATAACCTTTAGCTCCAATTATTCCACATCTTATTTTTAATTTACTATTAATCACCATTCAGTTTTAAGATACTTTTTAAGTCTTGGTAAGTAAGAATAGTTTATAGATTTTTCTTCAAAAATTGTAGACGATTTAATAAAAACATTTTCAGGTCTCTTTGCAATTTCAACAATTTTATATTTACTCATTTTGACTATATCTATTTTTTTTTCATCAATGATTTTTGAGATATTTTTTGCAAGAATGTAAAATGAAACTTGATTTTTTGAGGCGTATTGTAAATAAGTTTTGTTTGTGCTAAGTGAAATTTCCATAGCTCGAGCAATATCAAGAGTATAAGTTGGTTGCCATTCACGATCACCAATATGGATTCTTAGTTTCCCTGACTTCTTTGCTTTAGGAAGAATTGATTTTAAAAATATGCCAACAAAGTTTTTATCTTTACTTCTGCCTCCTCCAAAAAAACCGCCTAATCTTAGTATTTTATAATTTCCTTTTTTCATTGTTGAGACTATTACTTTTTCAGCCTCAAATTTTGACTTAGCATAACTCCCTATCGGTTCGTAATCTTTTGAGATATCATTATGAAAACCTAATTTAGATCTCAATATCATAAACGTTTGAGGGTATAACAAATTTGTATTTGTTTTGTTACAAAAATTACATATTTTTTTTAGAGATTTAACATTAATTTGAAAAAGTTCTTTTTTTTTGATTTCGGCTTTATTAACATCTGTGTATGCAGCACAGTGAATAATTAAATCAGCACGATTTGACTTCTTCTTTAATACGTCAATGAAATTTTTTTTTCTTAAATCAAATAATTTTTTGTTAAGTTTGATTACTTCATAATTTTGTTTTTCAAAATAATAACATACTGCACTACCTAGCATACCATTTGAGCCAGTAACAAGTATTTTCATTTGTTTATTTTTTCTTTGAAATAATTGATAGTTTTGTTTATACCACTCTCAAAAGATATTTTTGGGACCCAATTGAGCAATTTAGTTGCTTTAGTTATATCTGGTTTCCTTTGGGTAGGATCATCTTCAGGTAGACTTAGGTTTACGATATCTGATTTAGTTTTAGTTATTTTTGATATTATATTTGCAATTTCATTGATAGACATTTCATTTGGGTTTCCAAGGTTAATGGGTCCATGATATTCAGAATCCATAAATTTTGACAATCCGTCTATTAAATCATCAACATAACAAAAGCTTCTAGTTTGATTCCCATTTCCATATATAGTCATATTTTCAGAATTTATTGCTTGAACAATTAAATTTGAAACAACTCTACCATCATCAATGCTCATTTTAGGACCATAAGTATTAAATATTCTCGCAACTTTTATATCAATTTTATATTTTCTTTGATAATCAAAAAATAAAGTTTCTGCACATCTTTTCCCTTCATCATAACAGGATCTTACCCCAATCGGATTTACTCTGCCCCAATAATTTTCTGATTGAGGATGTTCTTCAGGATCACCGTAGATTTCACTTGTAGAAGCTTGAAGTATTTTACATCCTAACTTTTTAGAAAGTTCTAGCATATTGATAGATCCCAAAACATTTGTTTTAATTGTTTTCAGTGGATCATGTTGATAGTGTTTAGGTGAAGCAGGGCAAGCTAAATTAAAAATTTCATCAACTTCCAAATCGATAGGATCCGTTACATCATGATTAATAAATTTAAAATCTTCTAGGTCTTCAAACTTCCTGATATTTTCTATTGATCCAGTAAAAAGATTATCCAAGCATATTACTGAATTTCCTTTATTTATTAATTTTTCACATAAAAAAGAACCTAAGAATCCTGCTCCCCCAGTAACAAGCGATATTGTTTTCTTCATAAATATTTTTAAATAACTAAATTATCATATATTGATTTGTAGGCATTTAGGATTTTTATTTCATCAAAGTCAGATATTGATTTTTGAATAGAGTTTTTAGACATCTCTTTTAGTAATTTATCATTAGTCAATAAGTGCTTAGCTCCAAATGCCAGCTCATCAACTGAGAATGGATTAGCTAACCATCCAGTTTTTTTATGAGAAATTAGATCATTTATTCCAGTAGTTTTAAATCCTATCATCGGTAATCCACAAGCCATAGCCTCCATTCCTGTGAGGGGAAGGTTATCCATTCGAGAAGTAAGAGCAAAAATATCACAAGCTGAATAAAGTTTTCTTAGTAACCTATCACTATTAATTTCTCCAATATTTATAATATTAATTTTTTTGAATTTTTTTTCTATTTTATCTCCACCAAATACAACAACATTAAAATTTAATTCATCTTTAATTTTAAATAATGCATCTATTAGTATGTCAAACCCTTTTCTGGGATCACTAGTTCCACCTGCGGCTCCAAATAAAACAAATTTTTCTTTATTTTTAAAATTAAAATAATTTTTTGCATCAAGGCTATCCTCCTTAAACCATTTATCATGATTTATAGGATAAGGAATATTTTTAACATCAAAATTATTTGTCACAGTACTATCTTTTGCACATTTAGTAATCCATTTACTTGGCCCAATAAATATAATCTTTTTAGTAAATTTATTTTTTTTCTTATTTAATATAAATTGATCTAACATATTTATTAAATAGTGATTTTTTTTATGGTTATTAGTACTTGAATAATGCTTAATACCCGAAAAGGGCCACATATCATGAAGTGTCCAAACAATAGGCACGTTTACTTTTCCTATATCATCAATAGAAATCATCTCATTACAAACCCAATGTAAATGAACAATATCAACTTTATGAAGTTTAATAAGTTTTGAAATATTTGAAGGAATAATAGATAGACTAATATTATCATATTTTTTACCTATAAAACGATTAACTCTATTAGAAAAAAAACTAGAAATTTTTTGTCTTTTATAGAATCCAAAATTAGCAATATTAATGATATTTTTTTTATTTGTTTGATTATCATGAACGACAAATGAAGAATTCGAATAATGTTTTTCTAGAGTTTGAAAAATTCTAAAAGCAGCCCTTGCTGCTCCACCACCTTGATCAGAATAGCTTAAATGCCATATTTTAAGAGTTTTATTCAAAATAATAGAATTAAATTAATAAATGATGTATTGAAATACTATGATAAATATTTTTAGTCCAATCAAAATCAAAAAAACCTTATTTAAAAATAGAATAGCAATGTCACCTATGTGTCAATATTCTGCTGATGAGTCTGGAAACCCCAATAATTGGCATTTTAATCACTGGAAGACAAGAGCTATAGGTGAAATAGGGCTTGTAATGAGTGAAGCAACAGCAATAAGACCTGATGGAAAGCTTACACCAAATGATTTAGGATTATTCAATTCAAAACAACAAAAATTATTTTCTAAAGGAATAAAAGAAATACATAATTTAGGTTCTAAATTTGGGATACAACTTGTACATTGCGGTAGAAAAAGTTGGGGAAGAACCAAAGGTTTTGGAAAATATAAATTAGTTTCTTCTAGTCCAATAAAATTTGATGAAATGTGGTGCGAGCCAAAAGAACTAGATAAAAGGGAAATAGATATTATAGTTAATGACTTTGTTTTCTCAACTAAATTAGCTATAGATGCTGGAGCTGATTTAGTTGAAATTCATGCTGCTCATGGATATTTGATCCATCAGTTTTTATCTCCATTAAGTAATAAAAGAAAGGATGAGTATGGAGGCAGTATTCGCAATAGAAGTAGGATACTAATAAGAATTATAGAAGAAATCAGAAGAAGAGTTAGTAATGATATAATTATATTTGTAAGATTATCTTGTACTGATTGGGCTCCAAAAAATGGTTTTAACTTAAAACAAGCAACTGAGACAGCAAAACTCATTAAAAGAGCAGGAGGAGACTTAATAGACTGTAGTAGTGGCGGAACTTTGCCGATTACTAATCCACCATTAAGACAGGGATATCAATTGAGATTTGCTAGTCACATTAAGAATAAAATTAAGATTAGAACAGCTGGTGTTGGTTTATTAAAAGATCCAATATTTATTAATAAATATATTGAAAATGAAAAAATTGATTTTGCTTTTCTTGGTAGAGAATTGTTGAGAAATCCTTATTGGATGTTTGGTGCTGCAAAAGAAATGGAGAAAAGAGAAGTAATCCCTGTTCAGTATCAGAGAGCCTATTAAATCTGTTATCAAAGATGATATCTAATCTAAATTCAGGCGGTCTTAGGTCAAAAGGAATACTAAAGGAGGATTTAGTTGAAAAAAATAAACCTTTAATTTCTGTAATTACAGTCGTGTATAATAATCGCCAATTCATTGAGAGATGCATTAGCAGTGTTCTTAATCAAACATATGATAATGTTGAGTATATAGTCTTAGATGGATTATCGACAGATGGGACCGTTGAAATCATACAAAAATATGACAATAAATTAGATTTTTGGCTAAGTGAAAAGGATGAAGGTATATATGATGCTATTAATAAAGGAATAAAACTAGCAAATGGTTTTACTCTAATGTTGCATTCAGACGATTTTCTTAATGACAATGATACTTTAAGTAATGTTGCTAAAAAAATTAAAAATAAAAATCATATTTATTTTGGAAGTGTAAAAAATTATAATGAATTAGTAGAATGGTTCTATCCCAAAGTAAATCTTGAATTAGATCAATCTTGGCTAGTAAATAATCCAATTCCTCATCAATCAGTTTTTATTTTCCATAAACTTCATAAAAATTATTTATTTGATCAAAAAAAACTTTCAATGGGTAATGACAGACTGATTTTGACACAATTGAGTAGAAAATATGAAGTAATTTTTATAAATGAGCTTATTACTTGTGTTCAATTAGGAGGAGATTCAAATAATTGGAAAAATCTAAGGAAAGTATTTGATTACAATCATCAGCACCTAGCTGTTGATAATATGCTAGGAATTAATAACTCATTAAGAAAGATTATGTATTTATACATAACAACAATAATTAAATTTTTTATATTCAAATGTTTTGGTAGAAAGACATTTTATAAATTTTTTTATAAAAAATACCTGAAAGTATAAGATGAAAAATTTATTTTCATATTTAAGAGTATTTATTTTGAAAAATAAGATTACTAGGTTGATATGGTCCTTTGTCAAAAGTGAATTATTACATAGAAGTTATTTGATAAATAGAGAACATTATCAAAAAAGACTAGTTTCAATTAAAAATAGCAATTATGAGAATGATATTTCAAGAATTCAATCAAGAATTAAGAGTTCAAATACTATTATAAATAAAAAAGAAATTGGTGAGCTGAGAATATTTGCAATCATTTCAAATTTAAGTTGGCACTTTGAACTACTTCCTGACTTAAAGGAATGTGGTGATGTTGAACTATTTGATTACGTTTCTGAAGGATACAAATATGATAATATAAAAAAAAATAGTCTATCTCGAAAGTCCATGAATGAAAAAATTTTAGATAGATTTATTTCGTGTAACAAGGAAAGAAAGTTTGATGTTCTTTTTATGTATGCAACAGGATATGAAATTTCGCCTAATTTAATTGATGAAATTAAGAAAATATCAAATATTCCATGCATTTCTATGTGTTTAGATGACAAGCATACCTGGAAAGGTGAGTGGTTAGGAGAACATTATTCTGGTCAAATTAATCTAGCTCAGAAGTTTGAGCTTAATTGGACAACATCTCCTATAGCACGTGATTGGTATAGTGTTGAAGGTGGAAATCCATATTATATGCCAGAAGGTTTTGATAAAAAAACTTATTACAAACAAGAAAAAGTTAAAAATATACCAATTAGTTTTTTAGGAGCACCATATGGATTCCGCTTAACTCTCATAGGTGAATTGCAAAAATATAATCTACCCGTTTATCCATTCGGACCAGGATGGGAAAACTATAATAAATCAAATTTTAAAACAGAAAATAATTTAAAAAATATTGATATAATCAATCAAAGTCAAATAAATCTAAGTCATGGAGGTATTGGCTATAGCAAAGATCTATATATTATCAAGAAAAGAGATTTTGATATTCCAGGTTCAGGAGGAATGTATGTTACTTCCTATAATAACGAAATCTCAGAACATTATAGAATAGGTAAAGAGATAGTTTGTTATACAAATATAATTGATTTGGTTGAAGTTTTGAGATATTACGTCGATAAGCCTAATTTATGTAGTGAGATTGGTAATGCAGGTAGAGAAAAAGCATTAAAATCTCATAGATGGCTTCATCGGTATAAAAAAATATTTTCCATAATTGGTTTGATTGAATAAGATGAATTTCCAATTTAATAATAGTTTTTTTTATAAAGCTTTATTCTTAATTGATAAAGAGTATCTCAAACTATTTACAGCTGGCTTTCTGATTGTAATTTCGTCCTGTGCGGAATTAATAAGCCTTGGATTAATTGGGCCATATGTAGCAATTATAATTAACCCTGATAGTTCTCTACTTTTAAAAACTAATCAAATCCTTTTTAGTTATGGTTACCAATTAGATTATAGGGAATTAGTTATTTTGTTGAGCTCACTCTTAATTTTTATTTTTTTATTAAAAACATTAATAACGATAATTATCACTATATACATCAAGTATCTATGTAATCAGAAGGTATTTGAACTTAGACATAAAATTTTTAAATCTTATCAGGGGATGCCGTACATTAGATTTTTGGAAAAAACACATTCTGAATTTATTTATAGTATTTATAATCTAACAGAAATATATGTAAATAAGGTCTTTTTTCAATTTCTAATCATTAGCAGTGAGATGTTTATTGGTATTTCTATTATTCTTTTTCTTGCTTGGCAGGATTTCAGTATTTTAATATCATTACTGATAGTACTAAGCTTATTTTCTTTTCTCTATGATTTCTTTGTAAGAAGAAGGTCAACTATTCTTGGTAAAAAGGCAATACATCACGGGAGAAATCTAGTTCAGTCAATTAAGGACAGTATGGAAGCGTTTAAAGAAATTAGAGTTTTTTCAAAAGAAAATTATTTTTTACACAAATCAGACTTCCATACGAAAGGCTACAATATTAATTCATTTTATTCATTTATTATTGGTTTGCTTCCTAGATATCTACTCGAATTTACAATTGTTACATTTATGCTAACAACAATTCTTGTACACATTTATATGGGTACTGAAATTTACTCATTAATAAGTAAATTGGCTATTTTTGGATTAGCGGCTATTAGATTAGTCCCAATAATTTCTAAATTAACGCAAGGATTAAATGATTTAAGGTTTGGAAAAGAAGCAACTATTAAATTATATGATGAATTCCAGCTTTTTGAAAATAAAAGAAGTATTAGTGAAGAAGTATATCGAGATAAGATTAGCTTTAAATCTTTGAAGCTTAAAAATATTTCTTTTCATTACCAAGATATAAACTTAAAACAAATAAATAATATTTCATTAGATATTTTAAAAGGTGATAGAGTTGGTTTAGTTGGTAATTCTGGATCAGGAAAAACAACTTTCATAAATGTAATAATGTCTTTACTAAGTCCTCAAGATGGAGAGTTAATTTTAAATGATAAAAAAATTGAAAATTCTTTAGATGAAAAGAGATTACAATCAATAATCGCTTACCTGCCTCAGGAAACATTTATTATGCACGGAACAATTCTAGATAACGTAGCTTTTGGTGTTAATGCTGATGAAGTAGATTTGAATAAAGTAAATGAATCGCTTAAGAAATCAAAATTATCTGAATTTATTTTGAACTTAAAAGACGGCATATATACTGAAGTGGGAGATAAGGGCTTAAAGGTTTCGGGAGGTCAAAGACAAAGAATTGCTCTCGCAAGGGCTTTTTATTTTGACAGACAAATATTAATTCTTGATGAATCAACAAACTCGCTAGACAGTAATACTGAAAGTGAAATTTTAGATGAAATTCACTCATCTAGTCTTGAGTCGATAACGTTCATTATAATAACTCATAAGAAGCAAACATTAAAAGGATGCAATAAGATATACGAATTAAAAAATGGATATCTGAGTAAGATATCTGCCGATACTTCTAAACTATAGCAATATGGCAATAAGAAAATTTTCAAATTTATTTTTATTTTTATTCTTATTTTGGTCCATATTTATGCAATGGCATTTATTTTTTCGATCTGAACAAGTAGCAATTCATTTTTTTGATATAGCTCAATTTTTGAACTTTTTAATTGCATTTTCTGTGATAATTTTTTTAGTTCTTAATATTGATAAAGTGAAAATGAATAAAGTTTTATTATTTTACTTTTCATTCACTATTATATCTTTGATTTGCAATATTGCATTTGCAAATCCTAATTATATTTTTTTACTTTACTGGATTATATTTTCAATTTTAGTTCCATTAAGTTGTCTAGTGGCATATAGTGAATATGAAATAAAAATAGACAAACTTTTTTATTTTCTTTATCAAATACATAAGTATATAATTTTGATTATAATACTTATAATTCTTTATTTTGCTGGCCCTTTAGGCTTAGATATATTGCCAAAAGCATTTTATAACGACAGAGTTTACAATATTATGATGCATTCTTCAGAGCTAACTAGTGGTTTACTTCATGAAAATTGGTTTTCCAAGCACGCTATAGGATGGTGTTTTTTATTTGTGGCCTTATACTCCTATTATCATAAAAATTCTTTAATAATACCAATAATTATAATCTTATTTTTACTTATGAATAGATCACTACTTCTTGGTCTGCTTTGTACGGGATTTGTTTTTTTCTTTTACTCTGATATTAATAGGTTAACCAAATTATTGATAGCAATATTGTTTCTTTTAATTACTTTTATTATATTTATTTTATTAAACGACATTATTTTAGAATACATTACATCTGACTCAAGATGGACACTGTATTCTCTATTACCCCATATTATTATTGATTTTCCTTTTGGTCTTGGATTAGGAACGTTTCATTTAGAAGAAACAAATCAAATGCTTACTCAAAAGTATGCAGATTTATTATTTTTAGTAAATTATGTTATGGCTGGTGGTGGAAATATAAGTTTAGGGTATTATATTTCTCCGGCAACCGAGTCAAATTTGGTACTGTTTATAGCTGATCAGGGAATTTTGTATTTATTATTTACCCTAATCTTCCTTTTGAAAATCTATCATTTTTTAATACTAAATTGGAAGATAATTGAAAAAACCGATAAATTAATTTTGGTATATTTTATGATTTTATTCTTTGCATCGATTGGTGAAGATATAGCCTATGAATGGTTTTACTGGATAATATTTGGTTTAACGATTGGAGTATATTTTAAATATATTAATAAGTATCAAAATCAAAATCCATAGAATTAAATGTGTAAAGTTTCAATTATTCTTCCAGTTTTAAATGAAGAAAAAAATATAGAAAAGTGTATAAAAAACATAATTTCACAATCATTTTCTGATTGGGAATTGATAATAATTAATGATGGATCAACTGATAAAACAGTTGAAATTATAAAATATTTTTCAAAACAAGACGATCGCATTAAATTAATAGATAATTATGATCACCAAGGGATTATACATTGTTTAAATCAGGGTTGGAGAGCTTCAGGATCAAAAATTATTTGCAGAATGGATGCAGATGATTATTCATCTAAATATCGTTTAGAAAAACAATTTAATTTTTTAAAGCAAAATCCTGAAATTGATCTTGTTGGCACATCTGTCAGATTTACTCTAAAGTCTAATAATGAAATAAATTTTGAATTTTATCCTCCTGCAAAACATAATGATATTTGCAAAAATATTTATAAGGTTAATCCTTTTATTCATTCAAGTATAATGATGAGAAAAAATTTTTTAGAAAGGAATAATGGTTATAAATTTATTGGTAATAAAAATATTGAAGATTATTACTTATGGATAAGAGGACATAAAAACTCAATTTATGAAAATATGCAAGAATGCTTAATGGATATAAATATGAGAGATGCTCCTAAATGGAAGGAGATCTATAATAGGACAATAGGCCATATCAAAATACTAATTGAAGAAAAGACTTTGATAATTAATATCTTTTCGGTTATAAGAAACTTACTTTCTATGGTCTTAATAAAATTAAAACTCCGAAAATTGTATAAAGTTTAATTTAGTTAGTATTTATGAATATCTTAATAACTGGTGGTGCAGGATTTATTGGTTCAAATATAGCTGATAGATATATAAAAGAAGGACATAAAGTAATTATTGTTGATGATTTTTGGTCGGGACGAAAAGTTAATATACCTAAAAATGCAGTTTTTTATGAGCTAGATATTAGAAACCCTGAACTCGAAAATATATGTCTTGATCACAAGATAGATTTTATTAATCACCAGGCCGCTAGAGGTGATGTTAGGCAATCATTATTAATCCCAGGAGAATACGCTGATGTAAATATTATTGGAGGAATAAATTTATTGGAAATTGCTAGAAAACAAAAAATGAAAGGTATTATTTATTCATCTACTGGAGGATGTGTTTACGGTGAGCCACAGTATGTTCCAACAGACGAGGAACATGCAATGCAACCATTAGATCCTTATGGTGCAAGTAAATCTTGTTTTGAAATATATCTTTCAGCTTATCACAAGCTTTATGGATTAAATTTTGTGATATTCAGATATGCGAATATTTATGGTCCAAGACAAAATCCTTTTGGTGAAGCTGGAGTTGTTTCTATATTTACATCATTAATGCTAAAGAATGAAAAAGTGATAATAAATGGTGATGGAAAACAAAAAAGAGATTATTTGTATATTGATGATGTGGTTAGAGCAAACTTACTTGCTTTAGAAAAAATCGACAATCAGATATACAATCTAGGTACTTCCATCGCAACAGATGTTAATGAAATTTTTGACAATATTAAATTAATAACTCAATATAATCATGCTCCATCATATGGACCACCAAAAGATGGTGAAGTAAGCAGAAGTACTTTATCTTTTAAAAAAATAAAAGATAGCTGGGGATGGTATCCTGAAACAGATCTGATCACAGGTTTGAAAAGTACCGTTAATCATATTTCTAGGAAAGAAGTTTGAGGAAGATTTTAATTACTGGAGTTGCGGGATTTATTGGATCTAACTTAGCATCTTATTTAATTAATTTAAATAAATATAAGGTAATAGGTATTGATAATCTTTCTTATGGTTTAATTGAACAGATACCAAAAAAAGTAAAATTTTATCATGAAGATATTAGATCAAAAAAATTATCAAAAATATTTAAAGATGTTGATACAGTATTTCACCTTGCTGCGAAAAATTGCATATCAGATTGTCAAGCTAATCCCGTTGAAACTTATGATATAAATGTTCATGGTTCAGTTAATATTTTTCAATACGCAAAAGAAAATAAGGTAAAAAAAATAATATATGCTGATTCTTCAGCGGTATATGAAGGAATAAAACATTTTCCTTCAAAAGAAAATATAACTGCACCACTTAGCTATTATGCTTTAAGTAAGAAAAGTGCCTCTGATTTTCTTAACGGTTTTGCTAACTTGAATAAAATACATGCTGTTGCTTTAAGATATTTTAATGTTTATGGGGTTAATCAAGATTATAGGCGCTCAATACCCCCTCTTATGAGTTCATTAATAATAAAACTTTTAACTAAGAAAAAGCCTATCATTTATGGTGATGGAAGAAAAAAAAGGGATTTCATACATGTAGATGATATTAATGATTTTCATCATATATTAATTGAAAAAAATATGCGAAAAAACTATGAAGTCTTTAATCTTGGTTCAGGGGTAAATTACTCTGTGAATGAAATTTTTTTAAAAATAAAAGATTTACTGAACTTATCTGTAAACCCTGTTTATAAAAAAGATCTTCCTGGGGAAGCTGAAGAAAACCTTGCAGATATAAAACTTGCAAAGCAACTTAATTGGAGTCCTAAAATAAAAATAGACGAAGGAATTTCTGAGATGATTCAACATATTAAAAAAAATGTTATTGAAAGATAAAATTAGATTTGTCCTTAGGAGGAACCCGCAATTAATTGAGAAAATTAGAAAAATTATTGGAAAAAAATCTGATTTGGAAATTTATTTTAAGTTTCTAAATCAAAATAGTGTGTTTATAGATATTGGCGCTAACAAAGGACAAATTACTTTACCTATTTCTCACTTTCTTAATGGAAATGGAGAGATCCATTGTTTTGAACCTGTCCATGAAAGCTATGAGGAATTAAAGAAAAATATTACTAATGAAAAGCCTTTTACTAAAATTCAATTAAATAATTTTGCTCTTGGCGATGCCCAATCTGAAATTGAAATAAATATTCCAGGAGTAGATCATACACAAGCATCAATTAAAAGACATAGAGATCATTCTTGGAATAATGAAAAAAAAATAAAAGTACAAAAAACTAAAATGAAGACTCTTGATACGTATATTAAGGAAAATGAAATAAAAAGAGTTGATTTTATCAAATGTGATGTTGAGGGTGCCGAAATGTTAGTAATTAGTGGAGCAAAAAAACTACTGTCTTCTTGTGATCCACCAATATTAAAACTTGAGATATATGAAGGTTGGACAAAGTCATTTGGTTATCATCCTAGAGATTTAATTAGATTACTTGAAGAATGTGGCAATTATAGTGCTTATCATATTTCTCCAAATGGCTTAAACAGAGTTAGAAGTACTGATGAGTTAATACCAGGAATTTTCTGGGAATGGCTAGATTTTCTTTTTTTACCTCCAAAAATGATGTACAAAATTGATTAAGAAAATTTTGGATAGTTTATATGATTATATCAAGATCTCCATTTAGAGTAACGCTTGGTGGTGGCGGTACTGACCTAAAGTCATATTACAGTAAAAAGGGTGGTTTTATTTTCAGTTTTGCTCTCGATAAATATATGTACATAACAGTTAATAAACCGGTAATTGATAATTATATACGTTTAAAATACTCAAAGAGTGAGAAGGTTGAAAAAATAAGTAATTTACAGCATGAAATTGCAAGAAGTTGTTTAAAAATGATGGGTATAAAAGATTCTATTGAAATCGTATCAATGGCTGATATCCCATCTGGGACAGGTTTTGGTAGTTCAAGTTGTTACACTGTAGGACTTCTTAACGCACTCCATGCCCTAAAGAGGGATTTTGTTTCATTAAAAGATATTGCTGAAGAAGCATGTAAGATAGAAATAGAACTTTTAAAAAAACCTATTGGAAAACAGGATCAATATATAACAACTTTTGGAGGATTTACAGTTTTAGAGATTGACAAGAAAGGAAACACGACTGTTAGGGCTGCAAAGATCAAAAAATCAACATTAAATGAATTTAGAAAAAATTTATTAATTTTTTATACTGGCAAAACCAGAAAAAATAGTCAAATTTTAGCTGAGCAAAATATTAAAACCAAAAAAAATAAATCATCTGTAATTAATGCGCTTGATTATATTAAAGATTCTGGATATCAAATTTTGGAAATGTTTGAACAAGGTGATATTTCAAGGCTTGGGAAGATGTTTCATACTCATTGGGAGTACAAAAAAGAATTATCATCAGGAGTATCAAATAAGCGTTTTGATGAAATTTATGATATAGCAATAAAAAATGGTGCAGATGGAGGTAAAATTTCTGGTGCAGGAGGAGGTGGATTCTTTATATTTTATTGTAACAGTCATCATGAGAATCTAAGAAAATCTATGATTAAGAATGGTCTAAATGAGCTACAATATGGCTTTGATTTTGAAGGCACCAAAATAATGACAAATTTTCTGAATAATAATTAAATCATCAAAATGTTAAAAATATGCATTATTGGTACTGGTTATGTTGGATTAGTAACGGGTTGTGGACTTGCTGAAATAGGACATAAGGTCATTTGTTGTGATATAGATGAGAAAAAAATTAAAGGTCTTAATGATGGAATAATTCCAATATTTGAACCTGGATTGGCAGATATTTTTAATAAAAATGTAGATCAAAAAAGAATAAGATTTTCTTCTAAAATAAATAATTCAATTGTTAATAGTGATATAATTTTTATTGCTGTTGGCACACCTGAGAAAAAAAATGGAGATGCGGATATATCTGCAGTTAGAGCCGTTGCAAAAGTAATTAGGGATAATCTTAATAAATATAAGCTAATTTGCATGAAAAGTACCGTGCCATTGGAAACTTACAGTATAATTGACACAATTATTTCTAAAAAAAATAGCACTAATAAATATGATTTAGTCTCTAATCCAGAGTTTTTAAGGGAAGGTTCATCTGTATATGATTTTTTTTCACCAGACAGAATAATAATTGGTACAGAATCTGATAAAGCATTTAAAATTTTAAAAAAAGTTTATAAACCACTCTATAGGAGAGAGCTTCCAGTGGTAAGATGTTCAATTGCAACTGCAGTAATTACAAAATATGCTTCTAATTCTTTCTTAGCTGTTAAAGTAGCATTTATTAATGAAATTGCCTCTCTATGTGATGCCTCAGGTGGTTCAGTGGTTGATGTCAGTAAAGCCCTAGGTATGGATTCTAGAATAAGTCCAAAATTTCTTCATCCTGGACCAGGATTTGGTGGATCTTGTTTTCCTAAAGATACAAAAGCATTGGTAAGGATGTCTGATAAAAACAAATCACCAGCAAAAATTGTTGAGGCTGCCATCAAAAGTAATGCATTTCAAAAAAAATCAATGACAAAAAAATTAAAAAAATTAATGAATGGTAAACTTAAAGAAAAAAGGATTGCAATACTTGGTTTGGCATTCAAAGCACAAACAGATGATGTAAGAGATTCGTCCTCAATAGATATGATAAAGTTCTTAATAAGGAATGAGTCAATTATTTCTGCTTATGATCCTGAGGCCTCAAAGAATATGAAAAAAATATTTCCAAGTATAAACTATATGTCCAGTTGGCAAGATGCAGTAAAAAATTCTCACGCTATTGTAATAATGACAGAGTGGAATGAATTTAGATCAATTGATATTAATATTCTTTCAAAATTAGTAAAAAATAGAATTATTCTTGATACAAGAAATATTCTTGATATTGATATTCTTGCTAAAAATAAATTTAAATTCAGCACAACTGGATTAGGAAGCAACTAATAAAATATGAATGTTGCAATTATTGGCTGTGGATTAATTGGATTAAAGAGAATGAAAGCATTATCTTTAAATGACAATCTATTAGCAATATGTGACAAAAATATTAATAAGATAAAAAAAAATACAATTTTACCTAAGGCAAATCTATATAAATCTTATTATGATTTATTAAAGATAAAAGAAATTGAAACAGTTATTGTAGCTGTTGAAAACTATCAAGCTTACCAAATAGTTATAGACTGTCTTAAACTTAATAAAAAAGTTCTTTGTGAGAAACCATTAGGTACAAATGTATTTCAAGCAAGAAATATATTTAGTCTATCTAAAAAATTAAATCTTCCTGTTAAAGTTGGATTTAATCACCGTTATCATCCTGCAATAAATCTCGCAAAAAAATATGTCGAAGATGGTAGAATTGGAGAGATTATTAATATTAGAAGTTTTTATGGACATGGTGGAAGACCTGGAATGGAAAAAGAATGGAGATCGAGTAAAAAAAAATGTGGTGGAGGAGAATTAATAGATCAAGGTATTCATTTGATAGATCTATTTCGATGGTTTTGTAATTCAGAAGCAAAGAGAATAAACGGTGAAGTCTGGAATTCCTTTTGGAAAATAAAAGTTGAAGATAATGCATATTTTAATATTCAAATGAAAAACAAGATAATGTGTAATGCTCATGTCAGTTGGACAAATTGGAAAAATGAGTTTTATTTTTGTATTTTTGGGACAAAGGGTTATATAAAAATTGAAGGTTTAGGTGGATCCTATGGTCAAGAAACTTTAGAAATAGGCATTAAAAAGAAAAAAGGTGGAAGACCTGAAATTAAATCTAAATTTTTTAAATCTAAAGATATTTCATGGAAAAAAGAATGGAATGAATTCAAGTCTTGTTTAAAACAAAATAAAAAAATTAATTGTAATGCCAATGATGGATTAAGAGCAATGCAGATTATTGAGGGTATCTATAAATCAAGTAAAAATAATAAGTCTATAGTTATTAATGCAAAATAAAGCAATTTTTTTTGATAGAGACGGTGTAATAAATAAGTTAGTTAAAAGAAATGGAAATTATTTTTCACCCATGAACTTTAAAAGCTTCAAAGTTCACGATGATGTGAAACTGGTAACTCAAAAGCTTAAGACATTAAATTTTATTAATATTGTAATTTCTAATCAACCTGATATTGCAAGAAACCTTATGGACTTTAGTGAGTTAGAACTAATGACTAATTTCTTAAAAAAAAACACATACATTGACGATATCTTTTATTGTTTGCATGATGATAGTTCTAATTGTTTGTGCAGAAAACCAAAAACAGGACTTTTTAAGAAGGCTCAATTAAAGTGGGATATCGATTTATCTCAGTCTCTTTTTATTGGTGATACTTGGCGTGATTTAGAAGCTGGTAAAAATTTAGCAATTAAAACAATTATTTTAGAAAATAACTGTAATTCTTCATTAAAATGTGACATAAAAATTAAAAAGCTAACTGATTTATTGCCAATAATTCAAAATGAACTTTATTAAAAAATACTTAAAACAATCAAAATCAATCATCGACAATATTGATATTGAAGAGATTTATAAAACTATACAAATAATTAATGATGTAAAAAAAAATGATGGACGAATTTTTTTTATTGGATCTGGTGGAGGCGCGGGGCATGCTAGTCATGCAGTAAATGATTTTAGAAAAATTTGTAATATTGAATCTTATAGTCCTTCAGATAATGTTTCTGAGCTAACTGCAAGAATAAATGATGATGGTTGGGATACTTCATATTCCAATTGGTTGAAAGTCTCTCGAATATGTTCTAAAGATCTTTTATTTGTAATTTCTGTTGGAGGAGGAAATGAAAAAAATAATGTAAGCACCAATATAATTAATTCTATAAAAATTTCAAAAGAGGTGAATGCAAAAATAGTTGGTATAATAGGAAAAAAAGATGGATTCACAGCTAAAAATTCTAATAGCTGTATCATTATTCCAGAGGTAGATTCAAACTTAGTAACTCCTCATACAGAGTCGTTTCAAGCAGTTATTTGGCATTTAATAATTTCTCATCCATTACTTGCTTCTAATATGACCAAATGGGAGTCATTAAATGAAGAGATCAAATGAAATTGTAATAGGAGTTGTTGGGCTCTGGCACTTAGGATCTGTAGTATCATCATCCTGGTCATCAAAAGGTATAAAAACAATTGGCTACGATCAAGAGAGTATTCTTGTAGATAATATTCAAAAATGTAAACCTCCAGTATATGAACCAGGTTTGATTGAATTAATAAAAAAAGGAAAAAAAAATAATTTACTTGAATTTACAAAGGAAATTAAAGACTTAAAAGATTGTAATTTTATTTTTCTGACTTATGACACTCCAGTTGATAACAATGACAAATCTAATACAAAAATTTTATTTAATTCAGTAAAAAATCTTTTGAAAGTTATGAGAAGAGACTTTATTCTTATAATCTCATCACAAACTCCTATTGGTACTTGTAAAAAAATCAGAGATATTATTAAAGCTCAAAAAAAAAAATCAGATGTTTCTTATGTACCGGAAAACTTAAGACTAGGAGATGCAATAAATTGTTATTTACATCCTGATAGGAACATTATTGGTGTTAGCAGTGATTTAACAAAAAGAAAAGTATTATCACTTTTTACCAAACTTACTAAGGACAATTATATTATGAGTTTAGAAAGTGCCGAACTTGTAAAGCATGGAATAAATTCATTTTTAGGATTGAGTGTTGTTTTTTCAAATATTTTATCAAATATTAGCGAAGAAACTAAAGCAAATATTATTGATGTTGTTAAAGGAATACAAAGTGATGAACGAATAGGAAAAAATTCTTATTTAAATCCTGGTATTGGGTTTTCAGGTGGTACATTAGGTAGAGATTTTAAAAATTTAGAATATATCGAAAAAGTAATGAAATTATATAATCATAATTTTTTTAAATTAATATACGAGCAGAATTTAAAGAGAAAAAATGAGATTATTAAAAAAATCAAAAAACTAATAAGAGATAATAAAATTAATAAACTTTCTTTTTTTGGCATTACATATAAAAAAAATACAAGTACTTTAAGAAGAAGTGTTCCTCTTGAGATAGTTGAGCACTTTTCTAAAAATTATTTAGTAAAAATTCATGATCCCCAAGCTGATTGGAAATCTGTTAAAATTGGAAAGTCTATAACTATTTGCCCCAACATTAAAGAGGCTTGCAAAAGTGCCGAAATGATAATTGTGCTGACTGGTTGGGATCAATACAAAAAATTTGATTGGAAGACAGTAAAAAGACAAATAAATAATAATATCTTTTTTGATGTACAAAATTCAATTGATGAAAATAAAATTATAAAAAAAGGTTTTAGATATTATGGAATTGGAAAATGAATGATCTAAATATAAAAAATATAATTGTAACTGGTGGTAGCCATGGAATAGGTTTTGAAATAAGCAAACATCTAGCTAGCCTTAATTATAGAATGATAATTATTTCAAGAACAAAAAAAGAGTTAGCAAATTCATGTATAAAATTAGATAAATTAAATAATTATAAAAACTATTATCTTGCTTTAGATGTTTCAAATTTAAATAATTTAAAAGATCTTAGAAATTTTTTGATAAAAGAAAAAATAGAAATTGATGGTTTAGTTAATTGTGCGGGTGTATATGGCCCAATAGGAAATACATTGGATTTAGAATTAAAAGATTTTCAAGACGCATTTAATATAAATTTTTTTGGCACTCTTAATATGATACATACAACAAATGATTTTTTTAAAGATAAAATAAAAAAAAAGATTATAAATTTTTCTGGGGGAGGAGCTTCGTCTCCATTCCCTTATTATTCAGCATATGCTACTAGCAAAGCTGCAATAGTTAGGTTAACTGAGAATTTAGCTGCTGAACTGAAAGATGATTCTTTTGATATTAATTGTGTAGCGCCAGGATTTGTTTTAACACGTTTACATAAAAAAACTATCAGTGCTGGACCAGAAAAAATGGGCCATGAATTTTACAATAATACAAAGAAAATGATTAAAAATGGAGGTGTCTCACCTTTATTTGTATGTAAACTAGTCTCTTTTTTATTATCCGAACTTTCAGATGGAATAACTGGAAAATTTATTTCGGCAAATTGGGACAAATGGAGTGATGTGAAGTATTTAGAGAAGATTATAAAAAATAAAGATTTTGCAACACTTCGAAGAATAGATGATAAAAACTTTTTTCAAAAAGATTAATTAATATAGATTTCTATGTGTGGAATTTTAGGTATTGTAAATCATAATAAGTCAAATAATTATGAATGGCACAAAAGTGCTATAGACTCAATTCAACATAGGGGTCCAGATAATTATGGATCTTGGGTAGATAATGAAAAAGAAGTTTATTTCTATCACCAAAGATTAAAAATTATTGATTTATCTGAAAATGCTAATCAACCAATGCTGGGATCAAATGAAGATTTTGTTCTAATCTTTAATGGTGAAATTTACAATTTTCTTTCTTTGAGAAAAAAACTAATAATGAAAGGTCATAAGTTTCTTTCTGAGTCAGATACTGAAGTTGTTTTATCTTCGTATATAGAATGGGGTATCGATTGTTTAGATTATTTTGAGGGAATGTTTTCATTTGCGATATATGATAAAAGAAGATCCCGTATATTTATTGCAAGAGATATATCTGGTGAGAAGCCTTTATATTACTTTAAAGACAATAATAATTTTATTTTTGCCTCAGAATTAAAACCTTTACTTAAATATCCTAGCTTACATAAAAAGTTGAATTATAATGCTCTTGATGGATTTCTAAGCTCAGGTTACTTTTATGATGATCAAACAATCATTCAAGATATATCTAAACTTAAACCTGCTCATTATTTAATTTATGACTTAAGTAGTAAAGATTTGTATTCAAAAAAATATTGGTCAATACCAAAATATAAAAATTCATCTTTAACTTCATCGCGACAAGAGTTGGTCACATCTCTTGATAAATTAATTGATGAATCTATCAAAAATCAAATTGTAGCTGATGTGCCAGTCGGTGTATTGTTAAGCGGTGGATTGGATTCTAGTATTGTAGCTGCAAAGGCCTCTAAATATGTGAATAAAATTAATACTTATAATGTAAAATTTATTCAAGATAAAGAATATGATGAATCATCGTATGCGAAAAAAATTTCTGATTATTTTGATACTGAGCATCATGAGCTTGACTCAGGGTTAATTTCTACTGACATTCTAGATAGTTTAATAGAAAAACTTGATGAACCAATTGCAGATTCTTCTATAATTCCAACTTATCTAATTTGTAATTTAGTCAGTAAAGATTGTAAAGTATTGCTTGGAGGTGATGGAGCCGATGAATTATTTGGTGGATATCATCATTATTCTAGATATATTGCAATGCAAAAAATTCTTTTACCAAAAGTAATCAAAAAGATCATTTATTCTTTTTCAAAAGAATTAATTCCCATGGGTTTTTATGGAACTAACATCAGAACTTGGTTGATGTCATTACACAATGATTTCAATAAATCATTACCAAATACTTTACCTTTTTTTGATGATAAAAATAAAAAACTTATTTTATCAAATAATTTGATAGATTTTAAGATAGAGGAAAAAATTTATAATAAAATAAATATTATTGCAGAAGATATTATTCAATCTGCTACAAGAAGTGATTTCAAAAATTACTTGTGTAATGATATTTTAGTAAAGACTGATAGAGCCAGCATGTTAAATTCAATTGAGTTAAGAGCACCGTTTTTGAACAAGAATATTATAGAATTTGCTTTTAAAAATGTTCCTTCTGACTACAAAGCAAATATTAGAGAAAAGAAAATTTTATTGAAAGATGTAGCTAAGAAAATCTTGCCCTTAGATTTTAATTTTAACAGAAAACAAGGATTTTCTTTACCGTTAGGCCAACTATTTAGAGAAAATAAGTGGAAGAAATATATTGAAGATAACATATTTTCAAACCAATCAAAATTATTTAATGAAAGCTATTTGAAACGTCTAACTAATAATCATTATAAAGGATATAATAATAGTGAAAGAATATTTTTAATTTTGGTATTAAAAAGATGGATGGAAAAAAATCAAATAATAGCATAAACCTTGCTATTGATGCGTTTAATATCAAGTCTGGTGGTGGACTAAGCCATTTAATTGAAATTATAAAGTCATATAAAAAATCTCCAAAATACTTTGATAAAATAATAATTTTTTCATCATCTGAAACATTACTTAAATTACCTAATTTTAAAAAAGTAAAAAAGGTACCTACTAAAAAAACAAATAATCTTATTTTTATTTTATATTGGCAGATGATCATTCTTCCAAAAATTTTAAAAAAAGAAAATTGTTATGCATTATTGGTACCCGGAGGCTCTTCTCTAACTTTTTTTAAAAAGAAATTTGTAATGTTTAGAAATATGTTACCATTTGATACTAAACAACTGATTAGATATAAACTATCATTACCATTGATTAAGTTTATTTTACTAAGACTAACCCTTACTTTATCATTTTATTTTTCTGCAGGTATAATATTTTTAACTAAAGAGGCAAAAAAAGTGATTACATCTAAAATAGATATTCAAAAAAAAAGTACAGTGATAATATCACATGGTATTTCAAAAAAGTTTTTTACAAAACCTAGGGTACAGAAAAGAATAGTACATTATTCAAAAAAAAATAAAATTAAGTTACTATATGTATCTAACTTTGATATATATAAAAATCACACTAATCTAATATCTGCAGTTAGAATGTTGGCAAAAGATAATATAGCTGTGCAACTTAATCTAGTAGGAAGGATTAATACTCCTTATAATTTTGATACTTCAAAAAAAATTATTAACCTTATAGAAAGTATTAATTATAGATATCCACAATTAATAAAAATCTCAGAAAATATTGAATATCATAAAATTCATAAAGAATACTTGAAATCTGACATTTTTGTTTATGCATCATCATGTGAAAATATGCCTAATATAGTTCTAGAATCTATGGCTTCAGGATTACCAATTGCATGTTCAAACTATACTCCATTAAAGGATATTTTGGGGAAAGGGGCCCTTTATTTTAATCCAAATGATAGTTTAAGTATCTATAAATCTCTTAAGAAACTAATTAATAATCATCAGCTGAGATCACATCTAGCTAAAGAATCTTTTAAAAAATCACAAAAATACTCTTGGGAAGAGAGTTGTAGTAAATTGCTTAAATTTATTTATATTGCAGGAAAATAAAAGAGGTTAGATAAAATTGGTGTTTAAAAATAAGTCATTACTAATAACTGGAGGAACAGGATCTTTTGGACATGCTGTTTTAAACAAATTTATTGAAAAAGGATTAAAAGAAATAAGAATTTTTAGTAGAGATGAAAAAAAGCAGGATGATATGAGAAAAGAATTTCAATCTAAACATATAAAGTTTTATATTGGAGATATTAGGAATTATAACAGTATTTACAATGCAATGAAGGGTATTGACTACGTTTTTCATGCAGCTGCATTAAAACAAGTTCCATCTTGTGAATTTTATCCTGAAGAAGCTGTACGCACTAATGTTATAGGTGCAGAAAATTTATTAAAAGCTGCATATGAACTTAAAACAAGTAAAATTGTGTTATTGAGTACTGATAAAGCAGTTTACCCTATAAACTCTATGGGTATGACAAAGGCTCTCATGGAAAAATTAATGATTGCAAATTCACGAAATTTGAATCAAAAGACGCAAGTATTTTGTGCAACTAGATATGGAAACGTTATGGTTTCTAGAGGTTCAGTAATCCCACTATTTATTAATCAAATACTCTCAAATAAAGATTTGACTATAACAGATCCTGAAATGACAAGATTTTTGATGAACTTAGATGAGTCAATTGAGTTAGTTGAATATGCATTTAAAAATGCAAAATCAGGTGATATTTTTGTAAAAAAAACACCAGCTACCTCAATTATTAATATTGCTGAAGCTTTATTAAAGATATTCAATAAAAAAAATAAAATTAAAATTATTGGCACTAGACACGGAGAGAAAAAGTATGAGACTCTTCTAACTTCAGAAGAAAGAATAAGGGCAGTAGAATCAAAAGGGTATTTTAGAATTCAGTCAGATACTAGGGATCTAAATTATGATGATTATTTCTTTAAGGGTCAAAAAGAAGCTACTTCTGCTGAGGAATATAACTCAAATAATACAGAACAATTAAATGTCAAAGAAACAGTAAAATTGCTTTTAAAGCTAGATTATATTAAACAAAGGTTAAATTAATTATATAATGAAAATCTTAACCGTCATAGGTACGAGACCAGAAATAATAAAATTAAGTGCGGTCATTAAAGAGCTCGATTTAAATTCAGAGCATTACATTGCTCATACTGGACAAAATTATGACTATGAATTAAATCAGGTTTTTTTCAAAGACTTGGGTGTTAGAAAGCCAGATTTTTTTTTGAATTCGGTCAAGGGAACACCTTCTGAATTAATTGGAGACGTAATATCTAAAACTGATAAATTATTAAAAAAGATAAAACCTGAGGCTTTTTTAATATATGGCGATACAAATAGTTGTTTGAGCGTAATTGCTGCAAAAAAAAATAAAATTCCTATTTTTCATATGGAAGCAGGCAATAGGTGCTTTGATCAGAGAGTTCCTGAGGAGGTTAATAGAAAAATTGTAGATCACATAAGTGATATTAATCTTACAGTCAGTAGTCATGCAAAGGATTATCTGATTAATGAAGGTATTCCTGCTGATAGAATTATTAAAATTGGATCACCAATGTTAGAGGTTATTAAAAAAAATCAAAAAAAAATAAATTCATCAAAAGTATTAAAAAAATTCAATCTAAAACAAAATAAATTTTTTTTAGTAAGTATCCATAGAGAAGAAAATGTAGAAAATCAAAAGAATTTTAAAAATTTACTAGAAACAGTAGAATTTGTACATTCAAAATATAAGCTACCAATTATTATTTCAACTCACCCTAGAACCAAAAAAAAATTAGAAGAGATAAAATATCATTCTAAAAATAAATCAATTATTTTTTCAAATCCTTTTGGATTTTTAGATTATAATAAACTTCAAATTAATGCGTTTTGTATAATTTCTGATAGTGGAACTATTACTGAAGAGTCTTCTATATTCAACAAGCCATCTGTAATGATAAGGCATGCACACGAAAGACCTGAAGGAATGGAAGAAGGTGTTTTGATAATGTCAGGGTTGGAAAAAAAGAATGTAGCTAAATCAATAGATATTGTAACTTCACAACATTCTAAAAAAAGATCATTTAAACTTGTGAAAGATTATGATGTAGATAACGTATCTAAGAAAGTAGCAAGAATTATTTTCTCTTATACAGATTTTGTAAATAGAGTTGTATGGCAGAAATAGATATATCTTGAAAAAAAAAGTATTAGTACTTGGATCTACTGGTTTAATTGGCCATCAAATATTCACTTACTTAAATAGTAAAGATAATTTTGAATTATTTAATTTATCAAAATCAGAATTAAATAATGAAACAATAGTGCTAGATGCATTAAATTACGGTGAAGTTGAAAAAATTATTTTTGAAATTTGTCCTAACATTGTTGTTAATTGTATAGGTATTTTAATTGATGAATCTGACCTTAATCCTGAAAAAGCACAAGAGCTTAACTCAAAATTACCACATAAGCTGCTAAGTACCTGTGAGAAAATAAATAGTAAACTAATTCATATTTCTACTGACTGCGTTTTTTTAGGTAACAAAGGCTATTATAGTGAAAATGATATTAAAGATGCTGAAAGTACTTACGGTAGAACTAAAGCAGCGGGAGAAATAAAATCAAGAGATCATTTAACACTGAGAACATCAGTTATTGGACCCAGTTTAAAAAATACTGGTGGAGAGTTATTTGATTGGTTTATGTCTCAAAAACATAAGATTGAAGGATATACCAAATCTATATGGTCAGGCGTATCAACATTTCAGCTTGCAAGAATGATTGAATTTTCCATTGAAAATAATTTAAACGAGATCTACAACTTTTCAAATCATAAAGAAATTTCTAAGTATGACTTATTGTGTATTATTAATAAAACCTTTGGTAAAAATATAATAATTAAAAAAGTAAATGGTATAAAAACAAATAAGGTGTTAATAGATAATAGAAATTTAATTACATTTCAAATTCCAGAATATAGTAAAATGTTAAAAGAGATGTACGTACAAATGAAGATTAATAGCACTATGTATCTTGAATATAAAAGATATTTTAATCACTAAGGATTTTTAAAAAATGAAAATTTTAATTACAGGTTCAGCAGGTTTTATAGGATTTCATTTAGCTAAAAAATTACTTGAAAATAAAAAAAACAAGATTTATGGAATAGATAATTTAAATGATTACTATGATGTCAGAATTAAACGTGAACGAAATAAAATTTTAAAAAAAAATAAACATTTTTTATTCAAGAAGATTGATATTAAAAATTCAAAAAATCTTAAAGATTATTTAACTGTAATTAAACCAAAAATAATTATTCATCTTGCTGCTCAGGCGGGCGTAAGGTATTCCATTACCAATCCTGAAACATATCTTAAAAATAATATTGATGGTTTCTTTAATATATTAAATATATCAAAAATTTTGAAAATTGATCATTTAGTTTTTGCTTCAACTAGTTCAGTATACGGATCAAATAATTCATTCCCTCTTAAAGAAACACTTAACACAGATAAACCATTATCTTTTTATGCAGCAACAAAAAAAAGTAATGAAGTTATGGCGTATTCTTATAGCAATATCTATAAATTACCTATTACTGGTTTAAGATTTTTTACGGTGTATGGACCTTTTGGTAGACCTGACATGTCACTTTATAAATTTTCAAATAAAATTATTAAAAGAAAAAAAATTCCAATTTATAATTTTGGTAAGCATGAAAGAGATTTCACTTATGTAGATGATATCATTTCAGGCATAACAAAAGTTTTATTGAATCCGCCAAGAAAAAAAATACCATTTGAAATTTATAACTTAGGTAATGGAAAGCCAAGAAAATTAATGGATTTTCTCAGCTTGATTGAAAAATATCTATACAAAAAAGCTATAATACAGAATAAGCCTCTTCAACCTGGTGATGTAATTAAGACACACGCAGATATTTCAAAAATGAAAAAAAAATTTAAGTACAACCCCAGTACAGACATTGATGAAGGAATTAAAAAGTTTTCAGAATGGATTCTTAGAAGAGATACTTGAATAATGAGAATTTTAGTAATTTCACAAAGCTACTGGCCTGATCAGTCTGGCTATCTATATGGAGAAATAGTAGACCGTTTTGTATCTGATAGACATCAAGTAGATGTTATTACTTACAATAATCTCACTATTCAAGATAGAATAGAAAAAAAACAAGGAAATAATCCGAATGTTACTCGGATAAATATTATTAAGAAATTTCAAAATAATAGATTAGGAAAATTATTAAATACGATTATTTTTGGTATTTCAATTATTTTTATTGTTATTAGTAAAAAAAAATATGATAAAATTATTTGCGCTTGTTCTCATTTATTATTTATTGGACTAATTTCGTCATTTGTTTCAAGAATATATAACTCGAAATTTATTTATAGCATCGGTGATTTACATCCAGAAAGTGGACTAGCTTCTGGTGATTTTAAAAATAAATTTTTAGTACGAGTTTTAAAATTAATAGATACTCTTGCATGTGAAGCTGCACAGTTCATAGTAGTATTATCTGATGATATGGTTGAATCAATAAAAAAAAGAAAAATATCTAATTTCAATAAAATAATTAAAATACCAAATATACCACATAATAACTTAAAGAAGATTAGTCACCCAAAAAGACATAAAATTTTAAAAAAAGAAAAGAATAAATTTCGCATTGTGTTCACAGGAAATATTGGAAGATTCCAAGGTTTAGAGATTATTATTGAAGCTATGAGATTACTCAAAAACGAAGAAAGGGTTGAAATCATTTTTTTAGGTTCAGGGGTAATTGAAAACAAGTTAAAGCAAATTTCCAAAGAACTATTAAACAAATCAGTATTTTTTATTAAACCTAAGGATATTAAATTTGTTAATTCTCTTATAGATAGTGCTGATGTTGGACTTGTTTCACTATTAGATGGGGTAGAAAAATGTGCATTCCCGAGTAAAATGTCAGGATATTTAAGTATGCACTGTCCAGTATTGGCAGTAGCAAATGTAAATTCAGAATTATATAAAATGACAGTTAATTTTAAAATTGGTGTAGCTTCACCTCAAAATGATGCATTCGCATTAAGCAAATTAATCTTAAAAATCTCTAATCAAGAAAATTTCAAAGAAAAATATAGAATAAATATTAAAAATATAATGAGTAAGTTTTATTCAAAAAACAGAATACTTGATCAGTGGTCAGAACTAATTTAGAGATAAAAAATGTCAAATTTATACAAAAATGAGACTATTCAAAAAGCAATAATTCTATCAGCAGGAAAAGGAAAACGTTTAGGTAATTTAACAAAAGAAATTCCAAAACCTATGGTGTCTATTAATAATGCTCCGATATTAGAACATAATATAAAAATGTGTAAAGCATTTGGAATTAGTAAAATCTATATTAACACACATCATTTATCAAAAAAAATTACTGACTATTTTAATGATGGGTCCAAGTTTGATTTAAATATATTTTATAATAATGAAAAAGATTTACTAGGTACAGCTGGAGCATTAGAGCCATTCAAGGATCTTATAGAACAAGAACCTTTTTTGGTGATTTATGGCGATAACTATTATTATAAAAATGATTTGAACAAAATATTTCAATTTCATTTACGAAAAAAATCAAAGTTTACTATTCAAGTCCATTGGAAAGATGATTGTTCTGAAAGTGGGAGGATTATATGTGACAAGAACAATGTTTTAACTGATATTTTTGAAAAAGAAAGTCGAGCAGCACCTATAGCTGGTTATGTTAATAGTGGTATTTATATTATAAATGATATAAAAATGATTGAACAGTATATATGTAAAGGTGCAGATTTTGCATTTGATGTTATTCCACAAGTGATTAAAAAAAATAGCATTTACATTTTCAAAACTGATGAAAAAATATATTCTATTGATAGTATAGAATTATTAAATAATGCAATAAAAGAACTAGAATAGGAGATCAAATGAAATTAGAAACAAAAATATTTGCTGATGGAGCTGATCTTCATAGTATTAAAGAACTTAATAATAATCCAATTGTAAAAGGATTCACAACTAATCCAAGTCTTATGAAAAAGGCAGGAGTTGAAGATTATGAGTTTTTTGCAAAGGAAGTTCTAGAAATAATTGGGAATAAGCCAATTAGTTTTGAAGTGTTTTCAGATGATCTAAATGAAATGTATGATCAAGCTTTAAAAATTGCTTCATGGGGTGAAAATATTTATGTAAAAATTCCAATAACAAATACTAAGAGTGAATCTGTATATGAAATAGTCGAAAAACTATCTAGTGAGAATGTCAAAGTGAATATAACTGCAATAATGAAACTAGATCAAATAAAACATATTTTTCCTGCACTATTAGCCTCTCCTGGAGCTTATGTATCTGTTTTTGCTGGAAGAATAGCAGACACGGGAGTTGATCCACTGCCAGTCATGATTGATGTTCTAAAAATAATTTCATCTAATAAAAACGTAGAACTAATTTGGGCCAGCCCTAGAGAACTATTCAATGTTATTCAAGCAAGTGATATCAAGTGTCAAATTATTACTGCAACACCCGATATTATTGAAAAACTAAGCTTGATTGGTAAAGACTTAGATGGATATTCGCTTGAAACAGTACAGGCATTTTACAAAGATGCTTTTTCTGCAGGGTACAAGATTTAGATTTATTAGATTCTTATATAGATAGAACCTATGGAACTTAATTTAATTTTTTTAGAAAAAATTACTTTTTAAATGTCAGTTCTTGATATGTTTTTAAAAAAAAAGATTAAAAGACTCAAAAAAACATTAGTTATTTCTACTGATATTTCTTTAAGTTTATTAGCATCATATCTATCAATAAAGTTATTAATTCCTGATATACTGGTAGATGAAAAAAATTTTCTAATATTTATATTTATCAATATTGGATTGTTTATAGTTACATTTTCTTCATTTAGAATATATTCAAATATTCTGAGATATTCTGATGTAGGATATTTTAACGACTTATTATATAGTATAATACTTTATACTATCATAAACGTTTGTATTAATTTATTTAATGTTAATGATTTTTCTTATGATTTAATATTAATTCAATCATTAGTATTTTTTTTCTTATTAGTTTCAATTAGATTAGTCGTAAAAAATTTTTTAAATTTTAATTATAATAGTGATATGAAGAATATTATTATTTATGGTGCAGGAAAAGCAGGAGCACAGCTTGCATTTTCTATTAGTCAGTCTGATAAACTAAATATCTCTGCGTTTATTGATGATGATAATAATAAACAGGGAAGAAAGATTTTAGATATTAAAATTTATGGATATTCTAATTTAATTTACTTAGTAAAAAAGTTTCAAATAGATGAAATATATATTGCAATTCCTAGCCTAGGAATAGTTGAGAGAAGATCATTAATTGATGAACTATCTAAGTTAAATATTAGAATTAGATCTTTACCGAGGGTTGAAGATTTAATCAACGAAAATATTTCTTTATCAGATGTCAAAAAAGTAAATCTAGATGATATTATTAAAAGAAAAATCAATATTGACCAATTAAAAATCGATAAATCCTTGAATGATAAAACTATTTTGATTACTGGATCAGGTGGATCCATTGGAAGAGAATTAAGTTTACAATGTTTAAAGTGTCGGCCTAAATCATTAATAATTATTGATCATAGTGAATTCAATTTGTATGCTGTAGAGGAGGAAATTCATAAATTAGTAAAAGATAATAACCAAGACACAAAAGTTTTTTCAATACTAGTTTCTGTTAGAGATATAAAAAAACTTGATAATATCTTTAAAAAATACGAACCAGATATCATATTTCATGCAGCAGCATATAAGCATGTAAGTTTTGGAGAAAGAAATCAGATAGAGTTTCTAGATAACAATATTTTAGGAACTTATAATGTTGCATTATTATCAATTAAGTATAATTGTAAAAACTTTACATTAGTTTCAACTGATAAAGCTGTAAGGCCATCTAATATAATGGGTGCAAGCAAAAGATTTGCTGAGATGATCGTTCAATCACTTTATGAAAGTCAGGAAAAAAATAAAAAAACAATTTTTTCAATAGTAAGATTTGGAAACGTAATTGGGTCATCTGGGTCGGTAGTTCCATTATTTCAGTCCCAAATAAATAATGGAGGCCCTGTAACTGTTACTCATCCTGAAGTTACTAGATATTTTATGACTATACCTGAAGCAGTGAGCCTTATATTACTTTCTTCAAGTATTGCAAAAGATGCCGAAGTTTTTGTTCTTGATATGGGTGAACCAATGAAAATAAAATCATTAGCAGAAAAATTAATATCTTTATCTGGAAAAGTGCCTACTGAAGAAAAAGATAATATCCAAGAAGATGAAATTTTAATTAATTATATAGGCTTGAAGCCTGGAGAGAAACTTCACGAGGAACTTGTAATTGGAGAAAATATTTTGAGGAGTGAATATAAAGATATATTAATTGCTAAAGAGAAATTTATACCTTGGAAGGATCTAGAAAAATTTTTAGAAAAAATTTCTGAAGCTATTAACCTAAATGATCTTGATAAATCAATAAATGTACTTCAGGAAGTAATTGAGGATTTCAGAGGGCAAACTGATTTTTGAGCTTTTTCCCAACCCGACTACTTTGTTTTAGAAATAACATAATAATTCTAAGATTAAATACTAAAAATATATTAAATTTTATTCCTAGTGTATTAAGGCTACCAATAGAAAAATTTTTTGCTACTTTTGAAAAACTTTTACCCTCACTTTCAAAACATCCATTGACAGTTAATGTATCAAAGCCAAATTCATTATCAAAGATGAATTTTAAAGATGAAGAATATAATTTAATATCATATTCTTTTTGATTAATCATATATTCTAAATCTTTGAAGATTGAGTATTTAATAACTTTATTATGATCAATTAAAAAAATTCTAATTTGTGCAAATATTCCAAGTATTTTTATTTTAGAAATAAGAAGGATTAGTAGTTTTGAATTGTTTGAAATTATTTTTTTTCTATAATTTACTAAACTTTCTTGAAGCTCATTCAATGAAAATGAATCTTTGTATTTATTTAAAGGTAAACTGTCTATTTCTGAGTATTTTTTTGACCAAAATTCCTCCGATTTAAGATCTTGTTTAAGATCAGAAATGTACTGTTTTTCAAGTGGTTTAAATGTAATGACATCAACATTCTTATTGGACAATGCATTTGATATTTTTTTTGGGGTATTTATTGAGTCATTAAGATAAGAATTCATTACATTAGAAAAATAAATATAACTTGCAAATGGTATTAATTTTTTAATTTTTAAAATTTCACACTGTTTTATTACAGCATCAATCTTTTCATCAGCTGCATCTTTTCTCCAATTTTTATTTTTTTCCCCACCTTTCCAAGCTGCATAACTAAATTGTGTAAGAAGAATATCGAATTCACCATATATTTTAAGAAAATAATTTAATTCTTTTTCTGTATTTAATGGACAATCGTTTAAATTTAAAATTCGGTCTTTACCTATTTTTAAAATAAGTCCTGAGTCGTAAAAATGTGATTTAAAAAGCTCTATATTAAAGTCTGTATCTAAATGAAAGTTTTGGTTTTCATTTAATTCAATCACTTCATACTTATTTTTTAAAAAAAATTGATATACGCGACGATCAATCGTTTTCTGAAAAAGTATTTTTATTTTTAGTTCATTAATTTTATTCTTAATCTCAGAATCAACAAAAAAAGGTACTGAGAAATGATCTGGATGTTCATGAGAAATCCATATGTAGTTAATTTCATTAAGAATATCTAAAATTTCATTTTTTTCATTCTCATGAATTAATGACCATCCTTCATGAAATACACTTCCAGAATACCATGGATCTGATAATAAACCGATCTTACCATTTGAAATGATGATTGATGCATGGTTAATAAACTTTATATAATTCATTTACAATATTCTTATATAATCGTTTTATTTTCAAATTAAACAACAAATTTTTATTAAATAATATATATTCTTTTTGATTCAATTTTTATTAATCAATGAAAAATAGCTTAACTAATATCTCAGCATTATGTTTATACCTGCTACCTTTAGCCCTACTTACAGGACCATTTTTGCCAGATTTATTTATATCCTTAATTGGTATTATTTTTATTTATTTTTCCGTTAGTGAAAAAAAATGGCATTATTACATAAATAAGTTCTTTATTTTTTTTCTAATATTTACTGTGTATTTAATTTTCATATCTTTAATCTCAAAACACACTTTTCATTCATTAACGTCTAGTTTATTTTATTTTCGTTTTGGATTATTTTCCCTTGGAGTATGGTACTTGTTAGAAAATAAATTAAATGTAATTAATATTTTTTCTATTTCAATATTTGTTACTTTTGTAATTGCTCTTGTAGATGGATATATTCAATATTTTTTTGGTATGAATATCTTTGGTTTTAAAGGCGAGGGCGTGAGAATGACATTACTCTTAAATGATGAGAACATACTTGGAGGATACCTTTCAAGATTATTCCCTCTATTGATTGGTTCAATAATTATTTCATTTGCTGAGAAAAAATCTTATCTCTATTTTGGATTTATCTTACTTATTTTTACTGATGTTTTAATCTATATCACTGGTGAAAGAACAGCATTTGGATTACTTTTTATTTCAACTTTTTATATTATCTTCCTTATCTCAAAATATAAATTATTTAGAATTGCAACTTTTACTATCTCATTGCTAATTATTATTTTAATTACATTTTTTAATCCATCTATAAAAGATAGAAATATTGATCACACATTAAATCAGATCGGTATAAATGATGATTCTGATGAGATGATTCTTTTTAGCAAAGATCATCATAAGTACGCAATAACTTCTTTTAGAATATTTAAAGAGAATCCTTTTTTTGGAATGGGTCCGAATACCTTCAGAATTGCATGTAAGAATAAAAATTTTGCAGTTGATGATAAATCATGCAGTACACATCCACACAATACATATATACAGTTATTTTCAGAAGTAGGTATTATAGGAACTATACCAGTAATATTTATTTTTTTGATGATTTTAATTAAAACTTTCCATCATATTTATAGTAAATTTTTTTATAAAAGGAATATCCTTTCAGATTATCAAATATGTTTATTGGCTTGTTTTTTGTTAACGCTATGGCCTTTCTTACCTACCCAAAATTTTTTTAATAATTGGATAAGTGTAATATATTATTTGCCAGTTGGATTTTATCTCCATTCATTAAGTAGAAATAAGGAAGTATAGATTATGTGGAAAGTAAAAAAATCTAAGGTTCACGGTTCAGGTATTTTTGCAACAGTTGATATCAAAAAAGACACAAAGATAATTGAGTATATTGGAGAAAAAATCACCAGAGCTGAAGGTGATAGAAGATCAGAAAAAAGAATAAAGAAATATCTGAATTCTAAAAAAACAGGGTCAGTTTATATTTTTGAACTTAATAGAAAATTTGATATAGATGGCTCTCTTCTTTATAATAAGGCAAGGTACATTAATCATTCGTGTAACCCAAACTGTGAAGTTGATATTTTAGATAATAAAATTTGGATATCTTCAATTAAAAAAATAAAAAAAGGAGAAGAATTAAGTTACGACTATGGTTACGGATTCGATAGATCTGATTTTAGAGACCACATCTGCAAATGTGGATCAAAAAATTGTATAGGTTTTATCATTTCATCTGATGATTGGCCAAAATATTTAAAGTATATTAAAGGTATAGTTAAAAATAGATAAGAAGGATTTTTTATTGCAAGTCTTCAATGAACAATTTTTTAAATGGATGATAGGTTTTATTTTTTTCAGCTATATTTATTTGATGTTGTCTAGTAGAAGAGCTTATTAATTGTTTTTGATTTTTTTTCTTGTAACATCTAGGGCAATGAATACCCTTTTTAAAAAATTTTGATTTTTTTTCTTTATTTGTAATCGGATATCTACACCCGTAACATTGATCAAAAGAACCTTTTTTAAGATTTTTATTAACTGATACCCTATTGTCAAAAACAAAACATTCCCCCTTCCAGACACTTTTTTCCTCTGAGTCTTTTATATAATTAAGATAATTTAATATACCACCATCTAATTGTAGGATATTTTTAAATCCCTTTTTGATTAAATACGAAGATGCTTTTTCACACCTTATACCTCCAGTGCAATACATTGCAATTTCGTCTTCTTTTTTTAATTTTATTTTCTTAATTAATTCAGGAAAATCTCTAAATGAATCCATATTTATATTTATAGAATTTTTGAATTTTCCAATTTCTATTTCATATTGATTTCTAGTATCTATGATCTTAATATCTTTGTTATTTATTACTTCTCGCCAATCTTTCGGACTTACAAACTTTCCAGTTTTTTCTATTACCTTTATATCTCTCTTACCAAGAGTAACGATTTCATTCTTTATTTTAATCTTAAGACGATAAAATGGAACAAATCTACTATAATTAATCTTTAGAGATATTTTTCTTATTCTTAGGATTTTTTTAATTTCCCTTAAAAATATGTCTATTTGTGTCTCTTTGCCAGAAATACATCCATTTATCCCTTCTTCAGATATTAAAATTGTACCCTTAATGAACTTATTATTTATTTTTGATTGAATAATATTTTTAGTTTTTTTAACATCATCAATTTTTAAAAATCTATAGAATGAATAAACTACTATATTATTTTTACTCATTTTTCTGTATCTATGAAAATATTACTTATATAAAATATCAACCCCTGCTTGATTATTCAAATAAAAAAAATATAGTTTAATTGATGCTAGTATTAAGTAACTTTATTATCTATTTTATTTCTATCTATTTCTATAAAAAATTTTGGAATAAGTATTTTCCCAAAACAGTTCCCCAGGGAGTTGGAATTATTTTAGCAATCACAATTTCATTTAATATACTCAATTTAGGCAATACTATTGAAAATAATAATTTTTTTATTTTTTTACTGATAATAATTTTATCTTTTGCTTATTGGATAGATGACTTGATTTCACTTTCAAGTACCCTTAGACTAATAATCCAGTTAATTCTTGGAATAATATTACCAATTTTAATTTTTGATCCAATCTTTTTTTCAAATTTAAATTTTTATTATTTTATAATCATTTTATCAGGAATTTTTAGTATTTTTCTTACTAACACAATAAACTTTTATGATGGAGCAGATCTCAATATTTCAGTATTTGCTGTAAGTAATTTGATTATATTATTTTATGTGTTTAATACTCATCCTGAATTATTAAATATTATTCTATCATCGATAATCTTTTTTTTCTGTTTTTCTTTTTTTAATTTAAAACCTAAAAATATTTTCTTTGGTGATGCAGGAAGTTTTTTTTGTTCATTTCTAATTATTTTTTTCATTTGTATAAGTATCTTAGAAAATAACCTAAAAATAATTTATCTATTACTGGGGCTTAGCTTGCCTATTTTTGATGTAATATATGTGATAATATTAAGAATTTATTTAAGAGAATCATTGAATACTAGGCATTTTTATCAAATTTATCAATTAGCACAAAAAAAATATTCAAATAAATTTTACATTTTAATTCAACCATTAAATTCTATATTAATTTTATTAAGCTCATTAATTTTAAGTCAATTTGGATTTAATATCTTTTATTCAATAATTTTATGTAGCTTTACTATTACAATAATATTTTATTTTTTCGTGAGATTTTTTATTTTAAAAGATAAAATAAGGAAATTATGAAAAAATTCTGTATTGTTGGTCTTGGAGAGCATTCAAAAAATAAATTAATCCCAGCGATAATTGAATCAAATAATTTATTATCTGGCATTGTATCAAAAAAAGTTGATTTAAAATTGCGATATAAAAACACTTTAATATTTTCGGAATTAACTGAGGCACTGAATTTTTTTAATAAAAAAGAAGTTATATTCGTTATTGCAACTCCACCAGATACACATTTTAATTTTTTGCAAGAAATACTTCAGAATAGTTTTCATGCAATGGTAGAAAAACCAATCCTCTTATCATCTGAACATTTTTACAAAGTTGAGAAGATTGCTAATAATAATAATGTAACGTTTTACGAATGTTTTATGCACCGTTATGGCCTACTATATAAAGAATTTATGGCTATTTATAATTCTAATGTAGAAAAAATTAAATTGATTGAGATTGATTTTTGTATACCATCTGTTCCAGATAATACGTTTAGAGATAAAAACGATTTAAAGTCTTCTGTTATATATGACATTGGATGCTATCCTTTTTCTTTATTAAATGATTTAAATATAATTAATAAGAAAATTAATATTAAAAATATTAATAATTTAGGAGATTTTAAAAAAGAAAAATTTAATATAGAAGTAATCGCTAATAGTATCAAAATTAATATAAAGTTTGGTATTGATAATTCATACTCAAATTCTGTTATTATTAAGAAATCTGATGGAGAAATAATTAAATTTGAACCTTTTTTCTATGGAAGAAAAAAAGAAAAAAGAATAGTTTATAATAATAATACTTTTGAGAAGATAAGAATTATTGAAGATAACGATTTATTTAAAAAAATGTTTAATCATTCAATTGAAAATTCTCTAATTTCTCAGAAAAAAAGGAATCAAATAATGTTGAGAAATATTTTAGATCTAAATACTACAATTAATCAGTATATAAAATTTTTTTAAAAATTTATGTTACCAAAAAAATCAACCTTATTTAAAAATATCATAAGAGACCAGGACTCGAGAGGGCAAATATTATCAATTGTAGATGAAAAAGTAAGCAATGTTTCAATAATTAAATGTAATTCAAATTCAATAAGATCAAATCACTACCATTTAACTGATTGGCATATGATGTATGTATTAAGTGGTAAAATAGATTATTTTTTTAGAGATATAAAGTCGGATTATATTGAATATTTGGAAGTTAATGTAGGAGATAATATATTTACTCCTCCCATGGAAATTCATGCTACATATTTTCCAGTTGAGACCACTTTGATTGTTAGCAGTTTAAATCCAAGAGATCAAAGAACGTATGAGGAAGATACTGTTAGAGTTGAATTTATAAATCCAGAAAATATAAAGAGCATGTTAAAAAGATATAGCAAGTGAATTACGCAAAATTAATTAAAACATGTAGACTTTGCAAATCAGATAAACTTAAAACTATTCTTAATTTTGGATCTTTACCATTGGGAAATGATTTAGGTAAATCAGTTAGTGATTCAAAAAAGAAAAACACTTATAAGCTTATTGTTAAGCAGTGTATTAAGTGCAAGCATTATCAACTTGGACATGAGGTACAATCAAATAAACTTTATGCTACAAATTATACATATCTTACAGGTATAGCTCCAAGTTTCTCTAAACATTTTCAAAGTTATTCAGACTGGATAATAAAAAAATGTAATTTAAGAAAGAATGATTTTGTTTTAGACGTTGGATCTAATGATGGAACTTGTCTAAATGCTTTTAAAAAGAGAAAATTAAAAGTATTGGGAATAGATCCAGCAAAATTACCATCAGAAATTGCTAATCGAAAAGGGATAAATACTATAAATGAATTTTTTAACGATTCTAGTTCAAGAAAAATTAAGCAAGATTTTGGACAGATGGATTTTATTACTAGTCACAATGTTCTTGCTCACATAGGAAATATTGATGAAGTTTTTAAAAATATTTTTTATATATTAAAGGAAGGAGGTTATTTCTGTTTTGAAGTAGGATATTTTTTAAAAGTAGTTCAAAATAATTATTTTGACACGATTTATCATGAACATTTAGATTATCATCATGCAAAACCTCTTGTTAAATTTCTTAATAGAATTGGTTTTAGTGTTAAAATTATAAATACCAATAAAATACAAGGAGGTTCATTAAGGATCTTATGCAAAAAGGATAATAAATGTAGAAATACTAAGCAGGTGAAAGATTTTTTAAAAAAAGAAGATAAATCAATTATCAATGACAGTATCTACATGCGAAATTGGTCTAGGATAATATTAAAGAATATGAGAGAATTGAATGCACATATCAATAATAAGATAAAAGATGGATATAGAGTATGTGGTTATGGTGCACCAACTAAAGCTTCTTTAGTAGTAAAATTAGCTAAGTTAAGTAATAACAAGGTATTATATACTGTAGAAGATAATCCTCTTAAGATTAATAAATACCTTCCAAAAACAGAAATAAAAATAGTTCCATTTTTAGAGATGAAAAAAGATCCTCCAGATGTAATTATAGTTTTTGCTTGGAACTTCATATCAGATATTGTTAGAAAATTAAAATTAAATAAGATATATCCTATATTAGTAATTTTACCTTTGCCCAAGATTAGAATAATTAAGATTTAATGAATTATGAAAATAAATATTAAAAAAGTAGTTATTATAGCTCCTCATCCAGACGATGAAACACTTGGCTTAGGAGGTTCAATAAAAAAATTTACTAATAATAAAGTTAAAGTATCCGTTCTAATAGTATCAGGGCACTTACCTCCATTATATTCACAATCTAGCTACAACAAAACAGTATTAGAATCAAAGAGTGTATTTAAATACTTAGGAATATCTGATTTTGAATTTCTAAATATACCAGCAACCAAAGTTAATGAATTACCAGTTTCTGAAATTAATAAGAAAATTAGTGATTTTATTTTATCTAGAAAACCTGATACAGTTTTTGCTCCATTTCCTGACAGGCATATCGATCACAGAGTAATTTTTGACGCATCAATGGTTTCTTGTCGTCCTCTTAATTCAGAATCTCCAAAAAACTTACTCTTATATGAAACATTATCAGAAACTCATTGGAATGTTCCAAATGTTGAGCCGAACTTTCAACCTGACTTTTTTATTAATATTGATAAAACTATTGATAATAAGATAAGTGCATTAAAATTATATAAATCACAAATTAATTCTAATACACCTTCCAGATCAGTTGATGCTGCTAAATCATTAGCAAAATTTAGAGGAAGCCAGAATGGGTGTAATTATGCTGAAGCATTTAAAACTGTTAGGATAATAATATAATTATTTAGCTGAGTATCTTTATTCTTTTAGTGAGTAAGTTATTCTTTTTAAATAGTTTGTTAATGTTTCTCTATCAGTAATGTGCTCAATATCTTTATATTTAATTAATTTTCCAGCATAAATAGTAATTTCTTTACCTATCTTTCTTCTTGTTTCATGTATATATGAAGAGTATTTTAAAGTCTGATTTTTTATTTTTGACGCAAATAAATGAAATAAGAAACCATTTTTACCTTCAAAATAAATTGGAAGTACATCAGTTTTAGTTTGGTGGATTAACTTTGCTGGAAATAGTTTCCAATTATCATCTTGTGCTTCAGTTTTTAAATTTTTGGCAACTGATACACTTCCTGAAGGAAATATAATTAATAGTCCATTATTAACCAAATGTTCTTTTGCCTTTTTAGTTGTTTTTATATTATTTTTTATTGATGTTTTGTCTGTTCCACTAAAGTCTATAGGTAAAATAAATTGATCTAATTCTGGGATAAGCTTTAAAGTTTCGTGAGTGATAATTTTGAAGTCATTTCTAACTTTTGAGGCTAGAGAGCATAATATTAATCCATCGATAATTCCAAAAGGATGATTAGAAATTATTAGCAATGAGCCTGAATTTGGTATTTTAAGATTATTTTCTGATTTATTAGTAACCCTTATATTCATAATTTCTAGGACTACACTCCAAAAGAACCTTGGATCGTCAGTTTTTTCTGAATACTCTCTATAAATTTTTTGAAGTTTATTTTTTCCTGTTGCTCTTTCAATAGTCTTTATAATAAGTCTTTGGGCAAAACTATGTTCTGCTTTTGAAGCGTAGGTAATTTCGATATCTTTCATTTTAATACTCAACTGGTATTGGATCTAAGCTTCTCCATAAATACCATACAGCAACAGATCTCCAAGGTTTCCACTTTTCAGCAATTGTTATAGCACGATGTTCATCTATGGGATATTTCAATTTATAACATTCACAAATACCTCTAATTACACCAATATCTTTTACCGGAAATACATCTGGCCGACATAAATTAAATATCAGATACATTTCTGCTGTCCATCTTCCTATGCCCTTGATTTTAGTTAGTTGTGATATGATTTCCTCATCTTTTAATTTTACCCATGTACTTGGATCTAAAGATTTATCAATAAATGCATTAGATAAACATTTTAAATAAGTTATTTTCTGGCGCGATAAACCACAAGATTTGAGTTTCATATGATGAAGATTAATTACTTTTTTAGGAGAAATATTGTTACATTTTTTTTCAAATCTATCCCAAACTGCTTGAGCAGCTTTCACAGAAATTTGCTGACCTACGATTGCTCTCGCTAGAGTTTTATATGGATCAGATTTAGTATATAAAAAATCTTTAGGATACTTAGTTATAAGTCTCGCTAATTTTTTATCTTTAAGACAAAGTTCCTTTTTGGCCAAGATCCAGAATTTAGGCTTTCTTGACATTATTTTATATTTTTATTACTTAAAAAAATTATTGTCATATAGTCTATAAAATGTTTTATTTGCTATCTTAACAAACAATGGAGAATAATAATATGGCTGATGTAGCAAGTTTATTAGCTGAATTTCAAAAAGGCATTGAAGGAAAAGATACTGGATTGGGTGCAACAGTAAAATTTGATTTTGAAGGTGCAGGGTGTATTTTCTTAGATGGTAAATCTAATCCAAATACTGTATCTGACGAAGATAAGGATGCTGATTGTACTTTATCAATGTCTTTAGAGACATTCGAACAAATGCGATCTGGAGAAGTTGATGGCACAAGTGCATTCATGCAAGGGAAATTAAAAGTTTCTGGAGATATGTCTATAGCAATGAAATTACAATCAGTAATGGATGCTTTAGGCGGTTAATATTTAATAAGTTAAATACTTAAAAACCCAGCGTTAACGGCTGGGTTTTTTTGTTTTTAGAATCTTCTGACTTTTTTTAAATAATTCCATATTTGTTGCAGCAATTATTCTTCCTCCTCCTGCGACTGTATTTGATTCCCAAGTATTTATTATTCCTCCAGCATTTTTTATTATAGGAACTAAAGCTCTTATATCCCATGGTTTTAAACCACTTTCTACTACAATATCAACCAAGCCATCAGCTAATAAACAATAACTATAACAATCTCCACCCAGTCTTGTAGATTTTACTTTTGATGAAAGACTCTCAAAACTTTTTTGATCATTTTTATTTTCAAATACATATGGGGATGTTGTGTTAAGAATACTCTCACTTAGTTTTTTAGTGCCTCTAACTTTAAGTAAAGTTTTTTTATTTTTAATAACTTTGTATGACAATTTTGAGTGACCAATATACCTTTCACCTAAAGCTGGTATATCTGCTAAGCCCAGAATAATTTTATTATTTTTTGATAATGATATTAAGGTTCCCCATAATGGAACTCCTTGAATATAAGATTTTGTTCCATCAATTGGATCAACGCACCATTCATATTCACTATTTTTGATCATACTATTCTCTTCTCCCAGAATACTATGATTTGGAAATTGTTTATTAATTAATGTATTTATTTTTC
>MDSV01057515.1_pt1 | contig 70433 bp, 63 predicted proteins | sample 810851 | NCBI WGS metagenome assembly MDSV01 (sample SAMN05326640, study PRJNA326480) | marine metagenome | isolation source: seawater | place: Atlantic Ocean: North East | collected 2012
CAGGCCGTTGCGCACCGCAACCGGCAGCAGAGCCATGGCGAGGCCGGCGGCGACGGCAATCGCAGGCAGAATGAAATGCCTGCGCGGTGGCCTTGGAAACGGCCCTTCCTCAGTCAGCGCCAGCACGTAGAAATAAAAGAGCGGCGCCAGCAATGTGCTGGCCGGGGCGAAAAGCCCCCACACCAGCGAGGAATAGAGATGCCCGGCAAGCGTGGTCTCGTCAAAGCGCAAGGGCAGCGGCGAGATGATGAAGACCAGCAGGAACAGGCCACCGAGCAGCCGGGCGCTGGCGTGAAACCGGGTCTGCCCGAAGGCCAGCACCGCCGAATAGAAAGCGACCACCGGCAGGGCCGTGTCGGCAATGGTTTTGAACTGGTCGATCAAGGGCGGTGTCGGCGTTTCTGTCGGGCGTTGAGGGAACTTTCTACAGCATCGGCCCGCAAATCGGAATCGATTTTCGGAAAGCACGATGCGTAGATTCAACGGGTTAGAGCGCCCTTCCGGTAACCGCAAATTCCGGCCTTTTCGGGAAAACGCCCGGGGAGAAAGGCGGTTTCCAGCCTGTCCGATGTCCTCGCCTGCCGGTCAGGACGACGCGACGGCGTCTTCGCCGTAGCGCACCCGTGATTGAAGCGATCACGGATTCGGACATTTGAAGCAAACGCTCCTCCACCACAGAAACATTCTCATCGTCGCCGTGCTGGCGCTGGCGCTGTGCCTCTCTCAAAGAACGGTCGAAAGCTACGGCGACAATCTGCAGATCGCGCTGCCGGTCGCCGCGTTCGGCTGCCGGATCGCAACCGGCGGCGGCGGAGACTATGCCGTGCGGTTTCTGGCGATGCTCGGCACGGTGCACCTCACAAAATGGGGGCTTGGCGACGCCCGGATCAACATCCGCCCCTCGGGCAGCCTTCACGGTTTTCCGTCCGGCCACATGGCGGCGGCCAGCTTCGGGGCGAGCAGCCTTGTCAATGCCTGTATCGAAAAGTCGCCGGCGGTGAAAACCGTCGTCATCCTGGCGGCGTTCTTTGTCGGCGGCTCGCGTATCGAATCGGATTCGCATACGCTGTGGCAGGTTCTGGCCGGGGCGCTCTGGGCGCTCTTGTTCGAGCGCGGCTTCAGGAAAGCCGCCGGCCGGATTCGGCGACTGGCGCGCAAGCGAAAGACCGACAGGATGGCCGCAGGCACAAACACGGAGAGCGCCGGTCGATGAAATTTGCAGAATATGCGGAAAAGCTGATGGGGATGGACGACAGCACAGTCCGCGGGAAGCCTTCGCGTAGATAGTCGATGGTCGCTCGGTGCTGCAGGCGCTTTATAACCTGTCGGATGACCAGGCCGAGTTCGTGATCCAGGACCGGCTTTCGTTCATGTGGTTCCTCGGTCTGTCACTGTCGTCCACCCATTCCAGCCTGTTTCCTCGTGGTTCACGACGGTTGTAGATCACGGATGGAGCGCGTCTTTCTTCTTAACCTTCAGATAGGTGCGTGGGCGTCGATCATGCCATCATTCGTCGAACCTTCTGGGTCACGGTGCTTGCCGCAGGAGGCAGTTTCATGCCCTTCAGCGTGGCCAGAAAAGCCTCGCGCTGGAGCGAGAGCCAGGGTTGCTCCAGGGCGGCAATACCGGCCGTGTCCTCCTCCGACAGGGCGCTGCGGGCAAGGATCGTCATCATGTCCGTGCGTCGGAGGAAGGCCAGCGTTGTGTAGAGCGAACTCGTCAGCACGTTGACGACGGGGACCTCCTCGCCCTTCAGCAGGAACACGCGGTTGAGTTCGGTCTGGAGTTTGGTGCCCATACGCGGCAGCACCCAGTTGTAACGCGAAAGATCGGCGATGGAGGTCGGCGGGTTGCGCTGGAGGGGATGGTCGTTGCGGGTCACGATCACAAGCTCGTCGACGAGGAGGCGATGATAGGTCAGCGCGGCATCGGACTCGCCCCGGCCATAATCCGACTTGACCCAGCCGAACAGCGCGAAGTCGATCTCGCGCATCTTCAGCCATTCATAAAGCGTCTGGATGGTGCCCTCGCGGATCGTGTAGCGCACGTCCGGCTGCCGGGCCGAGAGTTCGGACAGAACTTCCGGGAGAAGCTGTGTCAGGAAGGACGGGCCGGCGCCGATGCGCACATGGTCGGAACGCCCGGCGCGCATGTCCGTCATCAGTTGCTCGGCCTCATCTATACGATAGATGATCGCCTCCGCGCGGCCCCGCAGAGCATTTCCGGCGTCGGTCAGCACAACGCCGCGGCCTTTTCTGACATAAAGCTGAACATTGACCCGCTGCTGCAGCCTGGCCATGGTTTTGGACAGGGCCGGCTGAGAAATGCCCAATTTTTCGGCGGCTTGCGAAATATTTAGGCTGTCGGCGACGGCGAGAAAATAACGCAATTGCTGCAAGTCCATATTATGCCTTTTCGGTTATGTTTATTTGCGCGGCCTACCATAGTTTCACATGGGCATTCCTGTTCCAATAAGCAACAGCAGAGGTTGGCGCGCTTTCTGCCTGATCCAGCGTATGGCTGGCCTCGGCGAGGACGATGTCCTGAACAAGAATAAGCCGCGCGGAGCCGGAACCGGCCGACGCGAGAACAAGGGGAATAACGACATGACCATCAAGAGACGCATGCTTCTTTTAGGCGGCGCGACCATGCTTGCGATGACGCAGTTTGCCATGCCCGCCAAATCGTCGGCCACGGATGCCGGCACGCCGGTCAGCGGCGGCACGCTTGTGATCGCCCAGGATGCCAATCCGCCGAGCCTCGATCCGCACAAATCCGCCGCTTTCGCGACCACCAATATCACCGAGCAGATCTATGGCGGCCTGCTGCGTTGGGACGAGGCCGGCACCAGCATTGAGCCGGACCTCGCGCAATCCTACGAAGTTGTTGACGAACTGACCTACCGCTTCGTCCTGCGCGGCGACGTGACCTTCCACAATGGCGCGCCGCTCACCAGCGCCGACGTGAAATTTACCTTCGACAGGATCGCCGATCCGGCGACCGCCTCGCCGTGGAAATCGCTCTTCGCCTCGATCGCCGAGATCGAGACGCCGGATGACAGGACGGTTATCTTTCATCTGTCCGAGCCGTTCTCGCCGCTGCTGAACTATCTGGCAAGCGTGAAATATTCGGCCATCGTCAACAAGGCCGATGTCGAGCAGCGCGGGGATCTGGTATCCGGAGGCGCGGGCACCGGCCCGTTCAAATTCGTCAGCTTCCAGTCCAACTCGGCTCTCGAACTGGCGCGCAACGAGAATTACTACGAGGAAGGGCTGCCCTATCTCGACGGTCTCGAATTCCGCATCATCCCGGATGAGGGCAGCCGGGTGGCGGCCATGCGCAGCGGTTCCGCCGATCTGACCTGGCTGACGACGCCGGAAGTGGTCGACCAACTTGCCAAAACGCCGGGTTTCGATGCTCCGGAGGAGCAGCCCGACAACCGCGTGTTGCTGATGGAACTCGATCAACGGGTCGCCCCGTTCGATGATGTCCGCGTCCGCCGCGCCTTGAGCCTCGCGCTCGATCGCCAGCAGATTGCCGATATCGTCTGGCGCGGCGGCGCAAACCTTTCAGCCGCAATTCCTCCCGCCCAGCAGCCCTTCGGCATACCGAGCGCGGACGTTCCGGCGCTTCCCTATCAGGGCGAGGATCTGAAGCAGGCGAAATCCCTGCTCGCCGAAGCCGGCTATCCCGACGGGTTCGAAACCGTCTTTGCGGTTTCTCCGCTGACGTTCAGCGACGTCGCCGTTGCACAGGTCGTGCAGCAGCAGGCCCAGCGTGTGGGCATCAAGATCAAGATCGAGCAGAAAGAATGGGGCAGCCTGATCAAGGATTTCCAGGGCACGCTGGTGCCGATCAGCATGGCGGGGCTCGCGCCGGCGCCCGACCCGGAGGCCAACCTGAAGATCCGCTTCGATTCCGCCTCCAGCGTCAATCCGGGAAAGACCAGGGATCCCGAGATCGATGCCTTCTTCGTCAGAGGTCGCCAGACGACCGATGTCGCCGAACGCGCGGAAATCTACCGTCAGCTCCAGGAATATATCGCCGATCAGGCCTATGCGATCTTTCCCGCCGCGATGCCGTTGCGGTTCGAGGTCTGGAGCGACACCCTGAAGGGATACCAGGCCACGCCCTTTGCCCAGCGCGTACTGTTGCGCAAGGCATGGCTTGCGCAATGAGCCAGCGGCCGACAACGCAACGGAACGACTAGCATGGTGGCCTATTTCCTGAGACGACTGACATTTCTGATCCCCGTTCTGATCGGGATGTCGATTGTCAGCTTTTCGCTCGTTCATCTCATCCCCGGCGATGTGGTTACCGTCATCGCCGGGGCGGAGATCGCCTCGGATTCCGAGGAGGCCGAGAATATCCGGCGCAGCCTCAATCTCGACAAGCCCTTGCCCGAGCAGTATCTCGCCTGGGTTTCCGGCGTCGCCAGGGGCGATTTCGGCAGGTCGCTGGTGCGCAATGTGCCGGTTTCCGATGAAATCCTCGCCCACATCCCGGTCACGCTGGCGCTAACGCTGATGTCGCTGCTGATCTCGGTCGTGATCGGCATTCCGGCCGGCGTTCTGGCCGCCGCGCGCAAGGGGCGCTCCTCGGATTTTGCGCTGCGGATCGCCTCGCTTGCGGGCATGGCGGTTCCCACCTTCGTAGCGGGCGTCATGGCAGTGCTGATCTTCTCGCTGTTCTTCCCTTACGTGCAACTGTTCCGCACCATCGATTTCAGGTCGGATTTCTTCGGCTCGCTCGGCCTGCTGCTCGTTCCATCCGTGGTTCTGTCGCTGTCGGCGGCGGCAACGATCATGCGCTACACACGCGGTGCGATGCTGGAGGTCATGCGCGAGCCCTATATGGGCACGGCGCGCGCCAAGGGCGCCGGCCGGATGCGGATACTCATCAAACACGGTCTGCGCACCGCGCTGATGCCAGTGGTGACGGCATCCGGATTGATCGCCGCGCAGCTTATCTCCGGCGTTGTGGTGGTCGAGCAGATCTTCGGTCTGCCGGGCCTCGGCCAGTTGATGCTGAGCGCCATCAGCAGCCGCGACTACACCCTCGTCCAGGGGACCGTGATCGTCGTTGGCGCGATGGTCGTGCTGATCAACCTGGCGGTCGACCTCACCTACCATTTTCTTGATCCGAGGATCTGACCATGGCCGATCAGACAGTTCCACCCGAGCAGGACATCCGGCCGCCAAATCGGCTGATTTTCCCCGGCTTCCTTCATCAAAACCTCCTGGTTGCCAGCGGCGCCATCCTGATCTTCCTGCTGCTGGCGGCGGCGGCCTTCATTCCGCTGCTTCTGCCCTACGGGCCGACGGACCTAGCCGGCATGTCGATGCGGCCGCCATCGCCCGAACATCCATTCGGCACGGACCTTCTTGGACGGGACGTGCTGGCGCGTACGCTTTATGCCAGCCGCAGTTCCATGACCGTGGCCGCCGCGGCAACACTCTTCGCTCTGGTTGTCGGCACGAGTTGGGGCATGGCGGCAGGGTATGCCCGCGGCCGCACCGACATGCTGCTGATGCGCCTCCTCGATGTCCTGCAGGCCTTCCCGCCGCTGCTGCTCGCGATCGCGCTGGTCACGGTGCTCGGCACCAGCCTGCACAATCTGATCCTGACCATGGGCGTGCTTTTCGTGCCGCAATTCGCCCGGGTGGCGCGCGGGGCGACGATGGCGGTGAGCCAGCGGCAGTTTATCAAGGCGGCCAGCGTGCTCGGGGTTCCGGCCTGGCGCAGCCTGCTCGTCCATGTCCTGCCCAACATCTCGACGCCGCTGATCATCGAGACCACCTCGACCTTCACCATCGCGCTTCTCACCGAATCGGCGCTGTCCTTTCTTGGAATGGGCATCCAGCCGCCAACGCCGACATGGGGCGGCATGATTGCGGAATCGAGCTCGGTCATGACCCATGCGCCCTGGCTTGTGCTGGCGCCGAGCGCCGCGATCATTCTCGTCGTTCTGGCCTTCCTGCTGCTGGGCGACGGGCTGCGCGACAAATTCGATCCCAAAGCGGAGAAATGAAATGAACCTCGCAAACGAAATCCACTGGCTGCCGGCCTGGCGTCTGCGCGAATGCGTTGTCCATGGCGAAATCTCCGCCGAGGAAATCGCCCGCCGTCTGCTGGAGCGGATCGCAAATCATGACGGCGGCATCCATTCCTTCCTGACGGTTGCAGGAGAGATGGCGCTCGATGAGGCGCGGGCGATCGATCGCAGGATTGCCGCCGGCGATGCGGTTGGCGCGCTGGCCGGCGTGCCGGTGACCATCAAGGACCAGTTCCTGACGCGCGGCCTGAGAACGACCGGAGGGTCGAAAGCGCTGGAAAACCACATTCCCGATCACGACAGCGTCTATGCCGCTCGCATCCGCGAGGCCGGCGGCATCATACTCGGCAAGACCAATACACCGGAATTCGGCATGTACTGGCGGACCGTCGGGCTGATCGCGGAGGAATGCCGCAATCCCTGGGACCTGAAACGGACATCCGGCGGTTCGAGCGGGGGCGCTGCCGCGGCGCTTGCGTCCGGTTTCGGTCCGCTTGCGATCGGAAGCGATTCCGGCGGTTCGATCCGCCTTCCGGCGGCGCAATGCGGTATTCTGGGTCTGCTTCCGAGCTATGGCAGGGTCCCGCGCCATGGCGGGTTCGGCTCGGCAATGTTCTTCTCCGCCATCGGCCCGATGGCGCGCGACGTTCGCGATGCCGCAACGCTGCTGCAGGTCATCGCCGACCCGCTGACTGACGATCCCTTCTGCCGCACCGACCCGCCGCCGGACTATCTTGCCCGCCTCGATGACGGCATCAGCGGCGTGCGGGCGGCATGGTGGGACAACACCGTCGCAGCGGAATTCTCCGATCCCGATGTAATCGCGACCGTGCGCGCCGCCGCAGACCGCATTGTCGAATTCGGCGCGCTGCTTTCCGGCGCAAGCGTCGTTCTTGACACGGACATGATCGACGAAACCTGGCGCGTGCTCGATTTCGTGGACCGCCACGCCAATCTCGGCGAAGAATTGATGCGCGATCCCGAAACTGCCGGCAAGCTGACCCCCTACGCCCGCACCCGCTTCGAATGGGCGGATCAGGTGAGCGGCGCGCAGTATTCGCGCGCGGTCATGCGGCGCGCCCGGTTTGTCCGTCATCTCGACGCCGTCTTCGCCGAGACCGATCTGCTGCTTTCTCCGACGATGGGCATTACCTCGCCTGTGGTCAACCCGAACGACATCACCCAGCGGATACCGGCGCTCGTTTCCTACACGCTGCCAGTCAATGTCGCCGGTTATTGCGCGGCGAGCGTTCCATGCGGCTTCGTCAACGGCCTGCCGGTCGGACTGCAGATCATCGGACGGCCAAACGAGGAGGACCTCGTGCTGCGGGCGAGCCGCCAGTATGAAAAGGCGCTGAACTGGAATGCCCGCCATCCGGAAGGCGAGATGGACCTTGCATCATGAGTGACGACGCGCCGCTGTTGCAGGTTCGAAACCTGCGAACCTATTTCCGCACCCGCGATGCCGTCGCCAAAGCCGTGGACGGCGTCGACCTGACGATCAGCAAGGGGCGGATCGTCGGCATTGTCGGCGAATCCGGCTCCGGCAAGAGCGTGACCGGAAACGCGATCATGGGGCTGATCGATCCGCCGGGGCGGATCGAGGCGGGCAGCGAGATCGTCTTCAACGGACGCGATCTGGTCAAGGCCGGCGAGCGTGAGCTGCGCGGTCTGCGCGGGCGGGAGATCTCAATGATCTTCCAGGAGCCGATGACCTCGCTCAATCCGGTGTTTACGGTGGGGACGCAAATCGTCGAAAATCTGGCGCTGCACCGGAAAGCATCGCGGCGTGCGGCGCATGACCGGGCTGTCGAACTGATGCGGCTTGTCGGCATACCATCGCCCGAGAAGCGCTTTCACAGCTATCCCCACGAACTTTCCGGCGGCATGCGTCAGCGCGTGCTGATCGCCATGGCGCTCACCTGCGACCCGAGCCTGCTGATTGCCGACGAGCCGACGACGGCGCTCGACGTGACGATCCAGGCCCAGATTCTCGATCTGATCGTCAAGCTTCGCGATCAGTTCGGCATGGCAGTGATGTTCATCACCCATGATCTCGGCGTCGTCGCCGAGATATGTGACGAAGTGGCCGTGATGTATGGCGGCCAGATCGTCGAGGCTGGTCCGGTCGGGCAGGTGCTGGCCGCGCCCGGCCATCCCTATACCCGCGCGCTGATGGCTTGCATACCGCGGCTCGGCATGGACCGGAGCGAAAAACTGAATTCGATACCGGGTATCGTGCCGAGCCCGAAGGCCTGGCCGCAAGGCTGTCGCTTCGCGAACCGCTGCGCCAGCGTCAGGGAACGCTGCCGTAAACAACAACCGCCGAAATATCAGCGCGGCGAAGGCTTTTTCGCCTGCTGGCTCGGCGACGCAGAGGCTGACGACCGGGAGACAGCGCATGGCTAAACCATTATTGCAACTGATCGGTCTGACGAAGCATTTCGGCGTACGCGCCAAGGGCGGCCGCGCGGTTGTTCATGCGGTCGATGATCTTTCCCTGGACATCCATGAAGGCGAAACGCTGGGGCTTGTGGGGGAATCGGGCTGCGGCAAATCCACGACCGCGCACATGATCGTGGGCCTTGCCGAGCCGACAAGGGGCGACGTTATTTTCAACGGCCGCAACGTCGCCGGTTTCGTCGGCCAAGCGCGCCGGCAGCTTCGGCAGCAATTGCAGTATATTTTCCAGGATCCGAATGACTCGCTCGATCCGCGCATGAAGGTGCGCTCGATCGTTTCGGAAGGGCTTCGGGCGCAGGGCCGCATTTCCCGGCGCGAGGTCGAGGAACGGGTTGCCGGCGTACTGCGGCAGGTTGGCCTGCCAGCCGACGCGATGGACCGCTTTCCGCACGAATTTTCCGGCGGGCAGCGGCAGCGCATCGGCATCGCGCGGGCGCTGATCATGCAGCCGCGCCTTGTCGTTGCCGACGAACCGATCTCAGCGCTCGACGTTTCGGTGCAGTCGCAGATTCTCAACCTGATGGGCGATCTGAAACGGGAACTGGGGCTGACCTATGTCTTCGTCAGTCACAATCTGGCGGCTGTCGGCTATATCAGCGATCGGATCGCGGTCATGTATCTTGGCAGAATCGTCGAGATCGGACGCACAGGAGATATCATGACGCGACCGCGCCACCCCTATACCGAAGCGCTTCTGTCGGCGATCCCCGAGCCTGACATGCAGGCTGCGAAAAGGACGCGCGTCGCGCTTTCCGGCGACGTGCCGAGCCCGATCGATCCGCCTTCCGGCTGCCATTTCCATACACGCTGTCCGTTTGCGCAGCCGCGATGCGCGGCGGAAACGCCGGTTCTGGAACACAAGGCGGAAGATGGGGCCGGCTCCGTTCATCTGACGGCCTGCCATTTTCCCCGCAGGCATGCGCAGTCAGAGATTTGCCGCTGACGATCAAGCCTCGTGCTTTCCTGCCTGAACGAATCTTCGGGTCCTTGCAAATCAGACGCGGTCTGATTCAAACCATCTGCCGATGGCGGTCGACGGGTATGGCGGAAGCACGAGCCGCAAAAGAGCCGGGAAAGAAAGCCCGCGGCGCTAAATTTGCGGCAGTCCACCGGAACATTTCAGTTTCAGCGCTCCGGCACAGAACCTCAAGTCGCCAGGCGCCGTCGCGCCTGTGCGGATCAGAAGATATCGGGCTCGCCCGCAGCCTTGCCGAAGCCCCGCTCGAGATAGTCGAAATCGCAGCCCTTGTCCGCCTGGGTCACATGCTGCGAGAACATGTAGCCCCAGCCGCGTTGAAAGCGTTGTTCGGGCGGCGACCAGGCGGCGCGACGGCGCGCGAGTTCCGCCTCGTCCACCAGCATGTTCAGGCTGCGGTTCGGCAGGTCCATGCGTATGATGTCGCCTGTCTTCAGCAGCGCCAGCGGTCCGCCGACGAAGCTCTCCGGTGCCACATGCAACACGCAAGCGCCGTAGGACGTGCCGGACATGCGCGCGTCGGAAATCCGCAGCATGTCGCGATAACCCTTCCTGATCAGCGCTTTGGGGATGGGCAGCATGCCCCATTCCGGCATGCCCGGCCCGCCCTTGGGTCCGGCATTGCGCAGCACCAGCACCGTGTCGGGGGTGACGTCGAGATCCTCGTCGTCGATCGCTGCCTTCATCTCGGGATAACTGTCGAACACCAGCGCCGGCCCCTCGTGCACATGGAACTTCGGATCGCAGGCGGCGGGCTTGATCACCGCGCCGTCGGGGCAGAGATTGCCGCGCAGCAGTGCCAGAGAGCCCTGGTGGTAGACCGGGTTCGACAGCGGTCGGATGACGTCGTCATTGTAGACCTCGGCCGTTGCCAGCGCCTCTGAAAGCGGCTTGCCGGTGACGCCGGTGACGGAGGTGTCGAGCCGTTCCTCGATCTGCTTCATCAGCGCCAGCAGGCCGCCGGCATAGTAGAAATCCTCCATCAGGTAGTCCTTGCCGGAAGGTCGCACATTGGCGATCAGCGGCGTGACGCGCCCGAGCGCATCGAGATCGTCGAGCGTCAGTTCCACGCCGGCGCGGCGGGCCATGGCGATCAGGTGCACCACCGCATTGGTCGAACAGCCGGTGGCCATGGCGACGATCGCGGCGTTCCTGACGGCGGCGTCGGTGATGATCTTCTCGGGCGTCAGATCCTCCCAGACCATCTCGACAATGCGCCGCCCGCAGGCTGACCCCATGCGCTTGTGTCCGCTGTCGGCGGCGGGGATCGAGGAGGCGCCAGGCAGCGTCAGGCCCATGGCGTCGGCGATGGCGGTCATGGTCGAGGCCGTGCCCATGGTCATGCAGGTGCCGACCGAGCGCGCGATGCCGCCCTGTATGCCCAGCCATTCCTCGTCGGAGACATTGCCGGCGCGGCGCTCGTCCCAGTATTTCCAGCCGTCCGAGCCGCTGCCCAGGATGCGGCCCTTGTAATGGCCGCGCAGCATCGGTCCGGCGGGCAGGAAGATCATCGGCACGCCGGCGGTGATCGCCCCCATCACGAGACCGGGCGTGGTCTTGTCGCAGCCGCCCATCAACACCACGCCGTCGAGCGGATGGGAGCGGATCATCTCCTCGGTCTCCATCGCCAGCATGTTGCGATAGAGCATCGAGGTCGGTTTGGTGAAGCTTTCGTCCACCGACAGCGCCGGCATCTCGACCGGGAAACCGCCGGCGGCGAGCACGCCGCGCTTCACGTCCTGGACCCGTTCGGGGAAGTGGCCATGGCAGGAGTTGAGCTCGGACCAGGTGTTGAGGATGCCGATCACCGGCTTGTTGCGGAAATCCTCCTCGGCATAGCCGAGCTGCATCATCCGCGAGCGATGGCCGAAGCTGCGCAGGTCGTCGGGCGCGAACCAGCGCGACGATCGCAGGGTCTCGGGCGTTTTTTCGGTCGTCATGGGGTCGTCCTGGCTTGCTGGCCACGCAGACGGCTGACTGTCGTGCGGGTGGAGATCTGCTCGGGGTCGGTCATCAACTCGATGACCGTGGGGCCGTCATGGTCGAAGGCGCGCAGAAGGGCGGGCCTGAACTCAGCCGTCTCGGTGATCCGCTCATGCGCGGCTCCGAGCCCGCGCGAAATCATCCCGATGTCCGAGGAGGCAATGTCCGTGCCCGAGACCCGTGCGGGGTGCTCGCGCTCCTGATGCATGCGGATGGTGCCGTAAGTGCCGTTATTGAACACCAGCACGATGGGCCGCCCGCCATGCTGCACGGCGGTGGCGATCTCCATTCCCGACATCATGAAACCGCCGTCGCCGACAAACGCGATGGCCTGTCGCTTGGGATCGGCCAGCGAGGCCGCCACGGCGGCGGGCACGGCATAGCCCATCGAGCCGCAGGTCGAACCGATCTGCCGCCCGGGCCGGCCATAGCGCAGGAAGCGCTGCGCCCAGCCGGTGTGGTTGCCGGCATCGAGCGTGATCACCGCATTCGCCCGGATCAGATCGCGCATGTCGACCATCGCCTGGCCCATGTCGAGCGGATAGTCGTGCGGCGGCGGCTCGCTGTCGGAGAGATACTCGGCGCGCAACCCGGCGCACCAGCCCTCTGGCGCTGCGGCGGCCGGCTGAGCTGTGAGCGCCGAGAGCGCCGCATCCGGGCCCGAGACCGCCGAGACGGCGGGCGAATAGACCCGGCCGATCTCGTTGGCGTCGACATGGATGTGCACCAGCGTCTGCGCCGGCGTCGGCACGGACAGCGTGGAATAGGTCTTTGTCGTGATCTCGCCGAGACGCGCGCCGATGACCAGCAGCAGGTCGGCCTCGGCCAGCCGCTTGACGAGGCTCGGCGCGACGCCGGTCCCGAAATCCCCGACATAAACGTCGGAGCGGTTGTCGATCAGATCCTGACGGCGAAAGCTGGTGGCGACCGGCAGCCGGTTGTCGGTTGCGAAACGCAGCAGCGCCGCGCAGCCAGCGTCGCTCCAGCCGGGGCCGCCTGCCAGGAGCAGCGGTCGCTCGGCCTTCGACAGGACAGCCATCACGGCGGCGGCGTCACCGGGGTTCAGCGCCGGGACGCTGGGCGTATAGGGCCTGGCGTCGGCGACCTCGACCACGTCGGTCAGCATGTCCTCCGGCAACGCCAGCACCACGGGGCCAGGCCGGCCCGAGGTCGCCACGCGAAACGCCCGGGCCATGTATTCGGGGATGCGCGCGGCGCTGTCGATTTGCGCCGCCCACTTGGCCACGGGGGCGAACATCTGGCGGTAGTCGATTTCCTGGAAACTCTCGCGATCCATGGTCTCGCGCCCGACCTGACCGACGAGCAGGATCATCGGGGTCGAATCCTGGTAGGCGATGTGCACGCCCACCGCGGCCTGACAGGCGCCGGGACCGCGAGTAACCATGCAGATGCCGGGCCTGCCCGTCAGCTTGCCATAGGCTTCCGCCATATCGGCGGCGCCGGCCTCGTGGCGCGCATTGTACAGCGTGAACCGGTCGCGCACGTCATAAAGCGCGTCGAGCACTTCGAGGTAGCTCTCGCCCGGCACGCAATAGGCACAGTCGGCGCCGTGGATCAGAAGTTGATCGACCAGCACCTGGCCGCCGCTGCGCTTGACGGTCTCAGCCATGTATTCTCCCCATGATTGTCCAATGTTGTTGCCCTCAGGGCACCACGATGCAGTCCGGGTCGAGGGCCCGGCCCTCGGCATGCGCGCGGATATTGCCCGCCCAGTGGCGCACCATGCGGTCGAAATTGTCAAGCGTGCGCCCCGCCACATGCGGCAGCGTCACCGTGTTCGGCATGTCCAGCAGCGGGTTCGGCCCGGTCACCGGCTCGGTCTCGAACACATCCAGCCCCGCCGCCCCGACCTGACCCGAGTGCAGCCCGTCGATCAGCGCCGCCTCGTCAACCAGCCCGCCGCGCGCGGTGTTGATGAGCACCGCGCCCGGTTTCATCGCCGCGATCGTCGTAGCGCCGATGAGGTGTTTCGACCCGGCCGTGAGCGGCAGGTGCAGCGAGATCACGTCGGCCCAGCCGATCAGCGCGTCGAAATCCATGAACGGCACTTCGAGCACATTGTTCGGGCCCGAGCGTTTCGTATAGGCAACCGCGCAGCCAAAGCCCGAGAGCCGTTTCAGCACCTCCCTGCCGATAGCGCCCATGCCCACGAGACCGACCCGGCAGCAGCCGAGATCGCGCGCCTCGCGCCAGAGGTCCGGCTGGTTCCAGGCGCCCCCGCGGAAGCTTTGCTGCACCTGCGGCAGGCGCCTGAGCGTCGCCAGCATCAGCGCCAGCGTCGCCTCGGCCACGGTGGGCGCGTTCACGCCGGGCGAGCGCGCGACGGTCACGCCGCGCTCCCGGGCGACGTCCAGCGGAATACCGTCGACGCCGGTTCCCCACTGGTGCACCATCTTCAGCGCCCCGGCCCCGGCCAGAAGCTCGGCCGGAAAGCGCAGTCCCCGCGTTACCGCGTAGGTCGCGCCCTGAAGCGCGGTGCGCATATCGTCGGTCTCGATGCTGCTGACGAAGCGCAGGTCGAAACCGTCGCACAGCGTTTCGATCCGGGCGCGCATCTGCGCACTGGCGGGTTCGAGAACGGCGACGGGTCCGATCGGCATCAGTTGCGTCCCTTGATCAGTTCACGCATCATATCGACCTCTTCGCCGGTCAGATCGGTAAGCGGCGCGCGCACATGCCCGGTGTCAAAGCCGCGCAGGGCGACGCCGGCCTTGATCGCCGAGACGGCGTAACCCGGCTTGCGGTCGCGGATTTTCGTGAACGGGTAGTAGAAGTCCTTCAGCAACTGCTCGCATCTGGCATCCTCGCCGGCCAGGAAGGCGCCGTGGAATTCCAGCGCGGTCTCGGGCACGAAGTTGAACACCGCCGAGGAATAGGTCGCCATGCCCGCGCCGCGATAGGCCTGCGCGAAAAGCTCGTGGGTGGGCATGCCGCCGATATAGGCCAGCCGATCGCCGAGACGCACGGTCACGCGGCGGACGTTGTCGATGTCGCCGGTCCCGTCCTTGAAGCCGATGAGGTTCGGGCATTCGTCGGCCAGTTGCTCGAGCGTCTCGGCCGAGATCCGCGCCTGGCCGCGGTTGTAGACGATGACCGCCATTTTCGTGGCCCTGCAAACCGCGCGGATGCGGTTGGCAATTCCCTCCTGGGGTCCCTCGGTAAGGTAATGTGGCAAAAGAAGGATGCCGTCGCCGCCGGCCGCCTCTATCGCGCGGGCGAGATCGCAGGCCATGCGCACGCCATAGCCACAGCCCGCGATCACCGGCGCGTCGCCAGCCGTCTCGCGCGCCGCGCGCACCACGCTGACGATCTCTTCCGGGGTGAGCGAGAACATCTCGCCGGTACCGCCCGCCACGATCAGCCCTGCCACCTTGTGGGGCTTGAGCCATTCGAGATGCGCCTGGAACGGCTTCGGCGCGAAACGATCCTCCGTATCGAAGGGGGTCACGGGGAAGGACAGAAGCCCGTGGCGAATGATTTCGCGCAGCGCGTCGGGTGCGATCATTGTGTGTGTCTCCTCAATCTGGATATATTGTCAGCCTGTCGCGGAGCATGTCCGGTCGATGCGGGGCTGGATGTTATTGCCAACCGGCGGGCATCAGCGCGTCCGGCAGGTTCTGGTAGCTCACCGGGCGCTGGAAGCGATGGATCGCCATAATGCCGACCGAGGTCGCGCCGACGTCATGCGCATCGCCGCGGGCGGGCTCAGAGCGGAAGGCCGCCTCTGCGGTCACCCATTTGCTCGCGACCAGATGCCTGCCGTGCGGATCAAACCCGGATTTCCTGCCTTCCATAACCTCGACCCTCGCTCGCCGTGCAGTCGGGCGCCTGCCCGTCCGCGTTTGTCTCACAAGTCCGATCCGGCGCGAATCACGCGCCGCCGCAAAGCCCTGGCCGCATTGTGGAGGGAGCTGTCGCGTCTCGGAACTTGTCATGCACTAATATTTTAGTTTATCAGTATGGTCAACAGGCCTGTACATGCGGTTAAATGCGGACAATCACGGCACGGACAAGAATCTCGGGATGCAAACACCAACAATGACCCTCGCATTCGACATGATGCGGCAGGAGACGTCGATCGGACGGCCAATGGCCTCTTCGCGGATTTATAACGATCTGCGACAGCGAATCCTGTCGCTTGACCTTCCCCCGGGGACCGCGCTGACGCGCGCCGACCTCGCACGTGAATACGATGTCAGCCAGACGCCGCTTCGCGACGCCATGCAGCGGCTCGAGCAGGACGGGCTGATCCGCATCTACCCGCAATCCAAGACGCTGGTGACGCGCATCAACCTCGATCAGATCCGCGAGGCGCTTTTCCTGCGCCAAGCGCTTGAAACCGAAGTCGCAATGAAGCTCGCCACGACCCCTTCGCCGGCGACCATGGACCGGTTGCGCGAAGTCATCGCCATGCAGCGCCTGGTCGCCGCCGACAACACCAAACTGCGCCGTTTCCAGGAACTCGACGAGTATTTCCACTACGTCATGTTCGAGGGCGCGGGCCATCCGAACCTGCATGCCCTGCTGCGCTCGCAGACCGGCGACATGGACCGGGTGCGCCGCCTGCAGACCCACTCCGAGGAACGGCTCGGTCTGATCCTGCAGGGTCACGAGCGCATCGTCGCCGCAATCGAATCCGGCATCGTCGAGGCCGCGATCCGCGAGATCCGCTTCCACACCCACAAGCCCGATGACTGGGCCGACGAATACCGCGCCCTGCACGAGGACTACTTCATCTGACGCCCGGCGCGTTCGGGCGTCGTCAGATACATCGACACCACCAGTGGAAGCGCGGACCGTACCGGTTCGCGAAGGGAGAGATCATGTCCAAAACACTTGCCGACACCTGCGGCCTGCACGTTGTTGCACAGACGCCGTTTCTCGATGACGGAACGCTCGACCTTGAGAGCATCGACACGCTGTCAGCCTTCTACTACCGCCACGGCGCTGAGGGACTGACCGTGCTCGGCGTCTCGGGCGAGGCGCAGAAACTGACAGTGGACGAAACAATCGCCGTGGCCGCCCGCTACGTCGCGGCGGCGGACGGGCACCGGATCATCGCCGGCGTCTCGCACCCCAACCTCGCCACGCTGGTCGAGGTCACCGCCCAGATCATGGCCGAAGGCGCCGACGCGGTGATGATCTGCCCGCCCGCCGGCATCCGCACCGACGAGGACCTGCTGCGGTATTTCGAGGCGGTCTACGCACGGATCGGCGATGTGCCGACGGTGCTGCAGGATTTCCCCGCCGCTTCCGGCGTGGTGATGTCGGTACCGGCCATCGATCGGCTGATCACCGCCTTCCCCCAGATCGGCGTCATCAAGGAAGAGGATTTCCCGTCTCCCATCAAGGTCACGCGGATGCGGGCCGAGCTATCGCGCCCGGTGCGCATCCTGACCGGCAACAACGGTCAGTACCTTGTTCAGGAAATGGAACGGGGCGCCGATGGACCGATGGCCGGCTTCTCCTACCCGGAAATGCTGTCTGGCGTCTACGATCTGATGACCGAAGGAAAGCGGGCCGAAGCGCACGACCTCTTCAACCGCTACCTGCCCCTGCTCAAGCACGAGGCGCAGGGCCAGTGGGGAATCGCCCTGCGCAAGGAGATGATGCGCCGCCGCGGCGCTCTGACTTCCAACGCGCTGCGCGGACCGGGCCCGAAGCTGACCGAGACCGACCTCGCCGAGCTCGACTTCCTCATTGGCCGTATGAATCTGCCGGAAGGGTGACTCACGCCGTCCGACGTCACGAGTGAAAGATGCGCATCGGCCCGAAACCCGGAACCGTTTTTTTGGCCGATGCGAAGATTATAGGCTGGATGAATAGGTCCCTCAGCCCCGCTTCGGCGTGAAGAACGGTACCGGGGTCAGTATCTGATTGACCTGTGAGACGAGGTAGCCCGCCTCGGCGCTCTTCTTGAGATATGCCTGCCATTCGGGGTCCGCCCCCAGCGCCGCGCGCCTCGCCGCCCGGTCGGCGGCATCGTCATAGCACCAGATATGCACATAGGAATTGACATCGCCGGTCTCGACCGCGCCATAGACGATGGGCTCGCCCAGGTGGCGACGCTGCACCTCGAACCCGTGCTCGCCGTAGAGCGCCAGGTGTTTCCTGATGGTTCCAGGACGGCAGGTGTAGGTGCGGTGGTCATAAATCATGTAAGTTTCTCCATTTATTTCAATAACCTGTGTCGATCTCGCCATGGTTGTCCCAAGGAGGCTTGCCAACCGTGCGTGAATTCATATAGTAATGTATTAGTTGGTTGGGGCGCAAGCGCTGCCGGCAAATCCCGCCCCGGGCAAGGACCTGCGGAGCGGAGCCACAGCGCGCCAGCGCCGTGGCAAGGGGCCGGAAGGTCAGAACACAGGGAGAATCGGGACGGCCGAAGCCGGTCCCGAAAAGTCTAGGAGGAGACAAACCATGAAACTCAGCTTCATCGGCGCCATTGCCGCCATCACCACGGCCCTCGCGCCGGTTGCCGCCCTCGCCGAATACCCCGAGCGCGACGTGCGCATGGTTGTGCCGTGGGGCGCCGGCGGCGGCACTGACGGCATAGTGCGCAAGGTAACGACGCTGGCCGAAGAACCGCTTGGCGGCACGATCTATGTCGAGAATATCGAGGGCGGCAACTCGGCCACCGGCGTCGGCCAGGTGATGAGCGCCCGGCCGGATGGTTACACCATCGGCGCACTGACCTATGACAGCATCGTGACCGTGCCGTGGCAGGGCATGCTGCCGAGCTACCAGATGGACAAGCTCGACCTTATCGCCCGTATCACCAGCGAGGCAGACGCCATCATCGTCGATGCCGATTCGGACTACCAGACGCTGGACGACCTGATCGAAGCCGCCAAGGCCGACCCCGGCAATGTGCGCGTGGGCGTTCAAAACCTCGGCGGCCGCGTGCACCTCACGCTGCTGCAGCTTCAGCAGTTGACCGGCGCCGAGTTCCGCATCGTCTCCTATCCGGGCGGCGCGGCGCCACAGAAGGAAGCGCTTCTCTCCGACGAGGTGGACGTGGTCCTCACCTCGCTCGGCGATTTCGCCAACCTGATCGAGGACGGCACCGCGCGCGGCATCGTCGAGTTCTCGGACGCCAAGAATCCGACCTACGACGTGCCCACCGCCGAGGAAGCCGGTATCGATCTTCTCAACGGCTCCTTCATCGTGCTGGTTGCTCCCGCGGGCACCCCGGAGGACGTGGTGGCCTCGCTCGAGGCGGCCTATCATAAGGCCTATGACAGCCCCGAGTTCCAGGACTGGCTCGCCACAATCGGCGTGACGCCGAACTGGCTGGCGGGCGATGAGCTCGATGCCTGGGCCGAGGACACGGCGCAGGGGCTCTTTACCCAGATGGACGGACTTGTCGAAGCTGGCGTTCTGACGAAATAACCGACGCGACGCCGTCCTCGCAGCCATGACAACAGCCGGCACCAGACCCGTTCAGGTGCCGCCTCCAATCCGGAGACCATGATGCCCGACCGTGCGCCGCTTTGCAGGACAGGCGTCCTGCTGCCGCTGTTTTTCCTGATCGTCACGACCGTCTATCTCGCTGCCGCCTTCGACATCCACTCGCAGTTCGCGGGTCCCGGCGAGATGAGTCCGCGCTCCGTGCCGATTCTTATGGCCTGCCTGATGTATGTCGCACTCGCGGCGGTGTTCGTCGGCGAGTTCCGCAAACCCACACCCGATGGTCCTGTTCGCGAATTGCTGCGCCCGCTGCTGGTGATCGTCGCGACGGCGGGGTACATCGCGCTGTTCCGCCTGCTTGGCTACTGGTTGTCGACGCTTGCCTTCACCTGCGTGCTGTTTTTCATCTTCCACTTCCAGTTACGCAAGCCGCACATATTCGCGATCTGCGCCATCGGCGTTACCGCCCTGTTCTACGGGCTCTTCGCAGGCATCTTCGGCGTCCGGCTGCCAACCCTCACCCAGGGCTTCTTCTGATGGACATTTTCGTTGACATACTCAGTGGCATGACCGCCCTCGCCGATCCCTACGTTATCGCTTTCATGGTCGGTGGTTTCCTGGTCGGCACCTTCTTCGGCGCCATGCCGGGCCTGACCTCGGTGCTGGCCATCGCGCTGCTGCTGCCGATCACCTACACCATCGATGTTGTGCCGGCGCTGGTCATGTGCGCCTCGATCTTCATGGCGGGGATGTATTCGGGCTCGATCACCGCGACGACCATCAACATTCCCGGCGCTCCCTCCTCGGTGATGACCGCGATCGAGGGCAATGCCCTGATGAAAAGGGGCTTCGGCGCCAACGCGCTCGGCCACGCGGCACTGGGGTCGATGATCGGCGGCGCGATCGGCGCGGTGCTGCTCATGGCTTTCATGCCCGTCGCGGCCGAGGTCTCGCTGCTGATCCGCACGCCCGGCAAGTTTTCCCTCGTCCTGTTTGCGCTCGTCGTCATCGTCATCGTCGACAAGGACAACATCGCCAAGGGCTTCGTCGCGACGCTGCTCGGCGTGATGATCGCCACCGTCGGCATCGACGTGCTTCAGCCCATTCCGCGCTTCAACTTCGGCACGGAAACGCTGGTCGAGGGCATCGACATCATGCCGCTGGTGATCGGCGCCTTCGCCATCTCCGAGGTGCTCATGCAGTCGGAGAACTGGAAGGACAATCTCAGCTCGACCCTCGAAAAGGCAAAGGGTCTCAAGATCCGCCGCCGGGATTTCCTGCCGCCGCGCTCGGAGATCCGCGAGATCGGTCTCCTGACCTATCTGCGCTCGTCCTTCATCGGCTACGGCATCGGCATCCTGCCCGGCGCCGGCGGCTCGATGGCAGCGTTCGTGTCCTACGCCGTGGCCCGCTCGTCCTCCAGGAAGCCCCAGGAATACGGCAACGGCTCGCGCGAAGGGATCGCCGCGGCCGAGACCGGCAACAACGCGATGTGCGGCGGCGCCTTCGTGCCAATGCTGATGTTCGGCATTCCCGGCGACCCGACCACAGCCATCGTCCTCGGCGTGCTGGTGATCAACGGACTGCAGCCGGGTCCGCGCCTGCTCGAGAATCAGGCCGAGTTGCTGGGGCCGATGCTGGGCTCGCTGTTCTTCTCCGCGCTGATCCTGATTCCCCTGACGCTTTGGCTCTTCGGCCCATGGTTCATCAAGATTGTCTCGATCCCGAAGGGCCTGCTCTACACCGGCATCGCGGTGGTGGCGCTGGTGGGCAGCTACGTGGCCACCTACTCGACCTTCCAGATGTCGCTGGCGGCCCTGTTCGGCATCCTCGCTTATTTCATGCGCAGGCAGAACTACTCGACGGTGTCGATGCTGCTGGGCTTCATCCTCGGTCCTGACCTTGAGGAATATCTCAGGCGCTCGCTGTCGCTGAACGACGGCAACCCGATGGTATTCCTCACCAATCCGGACAGCCTCTTCTTCCTTGCGCTGACCGCGCTCTTCGTCTGGGCCATCCTGATCCGCAAACCCAAGCGCGGCCGGACCGTGCATGACACGCAAGATGCCGAATAAATAATCCTCAGAAGCATGAACGGTCGGAGGCGGTCCGGCCGTTCATCGTTTTCAGCGCGGCATCATGCGGCCAAGCGGCGGTCAGGTATCAAATCCCAAGCATTTTCAAACCACCGCACCACAGCAGGGCGACATCAGATCAGGCCGTTTTCTTTCAGAAAACTTTCCATCTGCGCCTGCTGCCCCGCGGTCAGGGGCCAGGCGGACGGCGCTCGGGTGCTGCCGCAATCCTTGCCGATGGCCTGAAGCGCCGCCTTTACGCCGGTCACATTGGTCCCGTTCATCTCCTCGGCGCGCACATCTTCAAAAGCCTTCATCGCGTCAATGAGCTGGTTGGCGAGCGGGTAATCGCCGTTTTCCAGCGCCGCATGGATCGCCATCGAGCGTTCCGGCCAGATATTGATGAGGCCGGACGTGAAACCGCGTGCGCCCACGGCGTAAAATACCGGGGCCCAGACTTCGGCAAGCCCGCCCACCCATACGATTGACGGGTCGCAGGCGGCCTTTGCGGCGGCCAGCTTCAGCGGATTGGGCGTCGCCCATTTCACGCCCTTAACGCCTTCAACCTCGCATAAAGCGCGAATATTGTCGGTCCCGATCGCGTCATTGCGCAGATAGACCATGATCGGCATTCCCCCGGACGCGGCGGAAATCTGTCGCAGATAGGAGGCCGTTCCCCGTGGCGACACGAAAGGATCCGGCGGCTGGTGAACCATCAATGCCGCGGCGCCGGCTTTTGCGGAAGCTTCCGCCAGGCGGCAGGCATCGCGGATCGAACGGCCGACGCCGGCCAGCACAGGGGCGCGCTTGCCGACCATTGCCACGACCTCCCGCGCCATGGTGCAGGCTTCATCTGTCGTCAGGCCGTAAAACTCGCCGGTATTGCCATTGACCACGGGCATATGCAGCCCGGCATCCAAGGCATGATCGATGATCGGCTGAAGCTTTTCCGGCGCTATGTCGCCCTTGGCGTCATAGGGGGTCACCAAAATCCCGGAGATGCCAGTCAGTGCCTTGTCGAGTGTGTCGAGTTCAAGCGTCATGTGTTCAATTCCTTCAAAAAATGTCTGGCTCACCGGCGCCGGGACCGAAATCCGTCTGCAGGAAATCGAAATCGCACCCCTTGTCCGCCTGGGTCACATGCTTGGAAAATATGTGGCCATAGCCACGCCCGCATCGCGGTTCCGGCGGTATCCAGGCGGCGCGGCGGGCGGCGATTTCCGCGTCATCGACGAGCATGTCGAGCCGTCGTTCATCAAGATTGAGCCGAACGATGTCGCCGGTTCGCAGCAGAGCCAGCGGTCCGCCGACAAATGACTCCGGCGCGACATGCAGAATACAGGCGCCATAGGACGTGCCGGACATGCGCGCGTCAGAGATTCTCAACATGTCGCGATAGCCCTGCTTGATCAGGGCTTTTGGGATGGGCAGCATGCCCCATTCCGGAAAGCCCGGCCCGCCCAATGGGCCGGCATTGCGCAAGACCATCACCGTGTCGGGCGATATATCGAGGGTCTCGTCGTCGACCGCCCGCTTCATCTCGGGGTAGCTGTCAAACACCAGCGCCGGGCCCTGGTGCTGATAATATTTCGGATCGCAGGCCGCGGGCTTCATGACCGCGCCGTCCGGACACAGATTGCCCCGCAGAACCGCCAGCGAGCCTTCCCGGTACACCGGGTTGGAGAGCGGGCGGATGACGTCGTCATTATAGACCACAGCCCCCTCGAGGTTTTCGGCCATGGTCTTGCCGGTCACGGTGATCGCGCTGGTGTCGAGCCGATCCTCGATCTGCTTCATCAAGGCGCGCAATCCGCCGGCATAGTAGAAATCCTCCATCAGATAGTCTTTTCCGGAGGGGCGCACATTCGCGATCAATGGCGTGATCCGTCCCAGCGCATCGAGTTCATCAAGCTCCAGCTTAACTCCGGCGCGGCGGGCCATGGCAATAAGATGAACGACCGCATTGGTCGAACAGCCGGTCGCCATCGCCACGATGGCGGCATTGCGCACCGAGGCGCCGGTTACGATCTTGTCGGGGGTCAGCCCCTCCCAGACCATTTCGACGATGCGGCGGCCACAATCGGCAGACATGCGCATGTGGCCCGAATCCACCGCGGGAATAGACGAGGCGCCCGGCAAGGTGAGCCCCATCGCATCGGCAATCGCCGTCATGGTCGACGCCGTGCCCATGGTCATGCAGACACCGGCGGAGCGGGCAATGCCGCCTTGAATCCCCAGCCATTCGGCGTCCGAAATATTCCCGGCACGCCGCTCATCCCAGTATTTCCACGCATCCGAACCGGAACCGAGAATCTTGCCCGCATAATTGCCACGCAGCATCGGCCCGGCCGGCAGATAGATCATCGGCACGCCAGCCGAGATCGCGCCCATGACGAGCCCTGGCGTGGACTTGTCGCAGCCGCCCATCAGCACAACGCCGTCGAGCGGATGGGCCCGGATATTCTCTTCCGCCTCCATGGCGAGAAGATTGCGATACAGCATCGATGTCGGCTTGCTGAAACTCTCATCAACCGAAATCGACGGGATCTCGACCGCCAGCCCCCCCGCCTGGGCCACCCCGCGCTTCACGTCCTTGACCCGCTCGGGAAAATGGCTGTGGCAGGTGTTCAACTCCGACCATGTGTTGAGAATGCCGATGATCGGCTTGTCGCGAAAATCAGCTTCGGAATAGCCAAGCTGCATCATCCGTGACCGGTGGCCGAAGCTGCGCAGGTCGTCGGGGGCAAACCAGCGCGAGGAACGCAGATCCCCCGGCTTCAGGCGATCTTGTGTCATTGAACACTCCTTGAGAAAGAGGAAGGGGTCAGCGTGCCCTGACGCCATTGCGCCGCCTGAAAATGCGCCAAAGCGAATAGCTGAGTAGCGCCAGTGCCATAGCGAGCAGCACGGCGGAGACTGGCCGGATTACGAATGTGCTCCAGTCGCCGTCGGAGTACATCAATGCGCGCCTGAAATTGGTCTCAAAAATCGTGCCAAGCACGAAACCCAGAACCAGCGGGCTGAGCGGAAAGCCGTAACGCTCCAGCACATAGCCTGCCACGCCAAAGCCCAGCATGATCCACAGGTCGAATGTGCGGTATTCGCCAACATAGACGCCGACCACCATCAACAGCGCCAGCACCGGGATCAGATAGTGGCGTGGAATAAGAAGCACGCGCGGGAAAATACGGATGGTGAGCAGTTGGACCAGCAGCAGCGCGAGGGTTGCCAGCAGAAAGGCCGCATAGATCGTGGCGATCAATCCCGGCTCGTTCTTGTAAAGCAGCGGGCCTGGCTGCAGCCCATGAATGGTGAAGCCGCCGATCAGGATGGCTGTGACGCCGTCGCCTGGAATGCCGAGCGTCAGCAGGGGCAGAAGCGCGCCGCCAACCGAGGCGTTGTTGGCGGTCTCGGCCGCATAGATGCCTTCCAGACTGCCCTTGCCGAATTCCTCCGGCTTTTTCGATGCCGAACGCGCGGCGCCGTAGGCCACCAGATTCGACGCCGAGCCGCCAATGCCCGGGAGAACGCCGATGGCAATACCGATCGCCGCCGATCTGAGCATGTTGACGCCATTGGAAACGAATTCGGCGAGCTTGACGCCGGCGCCGCGCAAATCCAGCTTTTCTTCGATCTTCGGGGAGGTCTCCGAAATGTCGCGGATGAGCTGAGCGACGGCAAACAGCCCGACCATGAAGGGGATAATGCTGATGCCCGACAAAAGATCGATATTGCCGAAGGTGAACCTCTGGGCCGAGCCGATCGGTGCAAAGCCGATAGTCGACAAACCCAGGCCCAGAACGGATGCGATCAGACCTTTTATCAGGTTGGCCTCGGAAAGGACCACGACCAATACGAGGGCGGCGATCGTCAACGCGGTATATTCCGCCGCGCCGAAGTCAATTGCAAAGCGAGCAATTACCGGAGCGAATGCCACAAGAATCATGAGGCCAAGGATACCACCCACCGCACTTGCCACCATGCCGGTCGCCAGCGCCTTGATGGCCTGGCCCTTGCGGGCAAGCGGATAACCGTCAAACGTGGTGGCGATCGAACTCGGGGTCCCGGGGATACGCAAAAGCGTGGCCGAGACCAGCCCGCCGGATACGCCGCCAATATAGGTGGCGATGAGCATGGCTATGCCGGCATCAGACTGCATCGCGAAGGTCACGGGCAGCATGATGGCGATTGCCATTGTCGCACTCAGTCCGGGAAGCGCTCCAAAAACGAGGCCGACGGAAACGCCGATCATCATGAGCAGCAGCAGCTTCGGTTCAAAGAGATGGACCATGCTCGAGAAGAAAAGATCAAACATGCCGTTTCCTTATGAAAACCAGACGCCAGGGACCGAGAGGTTGAGAGCGTGCGACATCAGCAGGCCAAGGATTACGGTGACAACCAGCGCGGCCGCACTGCGCACCAGGACGCGCCGCAGCGTTATCTCGTCCATCAGGCTCATGACCCAGGCCAGGAAAAGCGTCGCGGAAATTGAAAAACCCAGGACGTCAATCAGCGGAATGAAGGCAACGAAGCCGAGCATGATGCCAACCCGGCGAACCGGGCTCGGCGGCTTTTGAATGCCGACATTCGGATTATCCGGACCTGACCGGATCGCCTCGAGCACCTCTTCGGAAAGATCATCGGCCGTTCGCGGCTTTCTGCGTTGAACCGCAAGCGCCAGCCCCAGGACCAGCAGAAGTGCGCCGATAATATACGGAAGAATGCGCGGCCCCGGGTCGCCAGTGCCCGGAAAGTTCTGCACGATCTGCTGTGTGGTGAGAATGATTGCCAATCCAAGCAACGCAAAGAAACCGCCAAAGATGCGATCCGCCATCACCGGTAACTCCCTGAATGGCTCCACCGCACGAAAATGCGGTGGAGCTACGTTTCATTTGCCCAGAAGTCCGGCGATCGTCTTCTGCTCGGCGCTGAGGAATTCAGATGCCTGCTCAGGCGTGCGCAATGCCGGAACCTGCGCCTGCTTTTGCAACGCCGTTGCGAATTCAGGATCAGCCTCGATCTCCTTGACGATCTGGGTGAACGCCGTTTTCACGTCGTCATCGACCTTCTCAGGACCGTAGACCGTCATCACCAGCGGCAACGAGAAATCCAGACCTTCGGCCGTGGTTGTCGGAAAATCGGGCGCCATCGGATCGGGCTGACTGTTGATCACGGCAAGCACTTTCATCTGGCCGTCCTCAACATATTGCTTCGCATTGGCAACGCTCATCGAAATGACATCGACCTGCTCGCTCAACAATGCCGTAATACGGTCGCTCTCGGTTCCCGCGTCGACAAGACGCACGGCGCCGCCCGTGGCAGCATTGAGCGCTTCACCCTTGACCTGCGTGGTGCCGCCGAGCTGCGAGCCGATATTGAGTTCGCCCGGATGGGCTTTCGCATAGTCGATAAATTCCTTCATCGATGCATACGGCACATCGGAGCGCACGGCATAGACTTCGTTCACCGCGGAGGTCGTTGCCAATGGCGTGAACGATTCCCAGGAAAAAGGGGATTGTCCGAAGAGATTGGCTGTATGCAACGCCGCATGGAAAAACAGCAGCACTGAACCATCTTCCGGACCACGCGCAACCGACTGCGCAGCAATGACGCCGCCACCGCCGGGCTGATTCACGATTGCAACAGTTGCATCCGAGTGTTTCTCGAAGAACTCGGCAAAAACGCGCGCGCCGGCATCCGTGCCGCCACCGGGATTCGCGGGCACGAACATGCGTACCGTATCGGCGGGATAGTCCACCTCAGCCATTGCCATTCCAGGCGCGAAAAGAACTGAAGCAAGCAGACATGTTTTCAGAATTTTGTTCACGGTTTACTCCTCAATCAACCGGTTTCGTGGACGGTCATTTGGCTCCTCACGAACCACGTCTTCTCTTCTGTCTTGAGCAAAACTGCCTTGCCAAACCAGAAACCAGACGCGCGTTTCATCCTTACTGCCAATCACAAATGTTGTAAACAAAAATTACATTTTTATCACTTATAATGATAAATTTCGGCTCCTTTTTCTTCCTAAACAACCGAAACATAAAAGTGTCAATTTATAAATAACTATTTGTTTTTATAAATTTATTTTAGAACATCTCGAGCGGCATTACCCTTGAATTCGACCAAGAATTTGCAAAACATATTTCCTTTTTAGATTCAATTGGTCAACTCATTCCGAGACATATCCGGCACCGTGGGCGGCCCGGTCCCACTCGACCAGGGGCGCGCGCAATCGCTCCAGCGCATCCTCGTCCAGCTCGACGCCCAGCCCCGGCCCTGTCGGGACCGCGATCCGGTTGCCCGCAATCTGGATGCGATCCTTCACCACGTCTTCAGCATAGAGCAATGGCCCCACAGGGTCGGAGGCGACGGATAGCTCGGAGATGGAGGCCCCGAGATGCGCGTGCGCGGCGGTACCGATACTGAGCTCCTGCGTGGTTCCGAGCAGTGTGCGGATGCCCGCCAGTTCGGCCAGCGCTGCCAGTTTCTTGACCTGCAGCAACCCGCCCGAGTTGACCGTGATGTTGAAAATATCGACCGCCCCGGCCTTCACCATCGCCATGGCTTGCGCCGCGGATGAGCAATGCTCGCAAACGTCGGCTTCGACACGACGACGCAGTTCCGCCATTCCCTCGAAGTCTTCGCGCCAACTGGGGCTTTCTATGACTTCGAATCCGAATTGCTTGAGACGTTCATAGGCCCGAAGGGTATCCTTCCAGTAGTGCTTCGCCTGAAAATCGAGCGCCTTCAGCAAGACGGCGTCGCCAAAGCGATCGCGCACGGCCGCCAGGAACTTTTCATCCTTGGCGAAGTCGACGCCGACATAATAGCGGAAGCGCGATATGCCTTGCTCCAGAAGCGTCTGGATGAAGCCAAGATTGCGCTCATAATCGGCTTCGGCCTTCACCTGGAAGAGAGGGTAGCAGATCTCGATCGCGTCCCGGGTCTTGCCGCCCAGAAACGTGTGCGCCGGCGTGTCGAGCGCTTTGCCCATAATATCGAAGCAGGCCATGTCGATCCCCGCCGCAATCTGCGAAGCCGGCGTGAAAGGCGGATAGCTTGGAGCGGAAAGGAAATAATTATGGAGGTACTTTGCCATCTCATTGTGGAGTGCCTGGACAGCAAAGGGATCCCTCCCCAGCGCGATCCTTTCAATGCCGATTTTGACGGCGTCCACATCGGGCATGTACATGCGATAGCAATCGAGATCCGAAATCTCGCCCAGACCGGTCAGACCCTCATCGGTATGGACCTGGAGAATAAGATGGGAACTGATCGATCCGGTGCGGCGGTGGGTTTGAATGGGCGTCAGGGTTATCGACGATATTTTCATGCACTTGTCCTGTTCTGATGCCTTGGAAGCGCCCTGCCTTGACGGGTCGGATCGTTTTTCCACGCAAGCTCTTCGTGAGCCGCCTTTTGCACGACCGTATTTGATGGTCGGCTGGCTCGAGTCGAGCAGCACCTTATTGCCGCCGCAATAATTGTCAATAAATTTTATAACAAGTCACGCTGGTCGTACAATCACGCCGAAAGCCACACCGATGGTCGGTATAAATAAACTAATAAAAACAGAAAATTACTGGTTTCGCGCCGAGCTATCTCTGCAAGCTTTAGCACCAGGTTCGTAGCGAAAAGGACCTATTATTTGTTATTTTAAATAACCTATTTGGCTCGTCGCATATTCCTTGGCCGGGTTCAGCATGCCGTAGACAACCACGCCGCCCAGGACGGCGGAAGCGATCAGATATTTGGAAATGCGGATCAGTTGCCCTGATCGATGATGCGATGGCGAACGCTGACGAGGTGATATTTCATGTAGAGTTTCGCCAACTCGCCATCGCCCGTGCTGATGGCGTCATAAATGTCGCGATGCTCCTTGAGCACCTTGTTTTTCCGCTCCTCCGAACGGGTTCCGGTGATCGTCGAGGCAATGCGCATGGTGCCCAGCATGTCGGGTTTGAGCAGCATCATCTGCTTTTCGAAAAGATCGTTTTCGCTGGCTCGGGCGATCTCCATATGGAATTCGAAGTCGGCTTCGAGCGCCCCTTCGCCAGTGCGAAGCGCGACCTCCATCTGTTCAAGAACCTGATGGAGACGCCGCAATCTCGACTGGGTGATGCGAAGGGCGGCCAGACGCGCTATCTCCGATTCAAGACATTGGCGCACTTCATAGGCACGCATATATTGGGCGAATCTGGCGTCATCCGTATAGTGCGCTATTTCACGCGGCGGCAGGCGCAGCACAAATGTTCCGGATCCGCGCCGGGCATTGATCAGCCCGTCATTTTGCAAATTCTGAAGCGCTTCGCGCACAATCGGGCGCGAGACATTATACATTGACGACAGCTCTTTTTCGGTCGGCAATCGGTCGCCTACCGCATACCGTCCTGTCGACAACTGCATTAGAATTTGCGCATAGACTTCGTCCGCGTACCGGCGCTTTCTTACGGGCGCAACAGCGAGAGGGGTGTCAAGTTTGCTCACTTCGGCGGCCACGTTGATCTCTGGAAATTTGTTAAGTTATCATGAGAATAACGACGAATTTGTAAATTCGCAACCGGAGACATAAACGAACGGCGGCTGCAGACTGTCCGAGCGTCAGAAAGCGCCTGTCATCGTCAAGCAAGGAGCTTGCGGACCGGTTCTATCAACGCGGCGCCGATCGCACGGGTATTGGCGGCATCCAAGTGCACGCCGTCGACATCACTGGCCTTGGCCACCTGCGCGGCATCGAAAAAGGCGCAATTCTGCGCCTCGGCAATTGCGCGGTAACCCGAAGCCAGCAAATGGCTGTGCTCGACAATCCGGCCCGACTGTGGCCCCTGATTATCGGACCGCATGCAAAAATGCGGCGGCGAAACAATCATGATCTTCGGCGGCGTCATCCCCCAATTATACGGGAAACAACGAACAATCTCGATTAGTCTGGACATTCCCGCAAAGGCGCCATCGACCGTGGGCGAGATATAGGGCTTGAGATCATTGGCGCCGAGCATGATGATGACAAGATCAAGCGGGGAATGCGTCGCCAGCAGCATCGGCAAGGCGCGCGCTCCGTTGCGATCGAACGCTGCCGTTCGGTCGTCGAACGCGCTCGTGCGACCGCCCAGCCCCTCGGCCACGACCCGATGGGTTGCGCCAAGCCCCGCCTCCAGAACGCTCGGCCAGCGATCATGGTAGTCGTGCCTTCCGCCGGCAACGGGGTTCGTGCCCCAGGTCAGGCTATCGCCAAAGGCCATGATTGTTTTTGACATATATTTGTCCTTATTCCTTACAAAAACATTCATAGGGCCATCCTGGCTTCTGTCAACCGAAGGCGTTGATTGGCAGATAAGGCAATGGGAATATGGTCGGCATGAGCACGAAAATGACAGAGAACTGTCATGTGTAACACTGCGGTGTGGCTTCGCAGAGCAACAGATGAAACTGTGTTTAATTTAAATACTTTGAAGATTGATTTGGCTGGGGAACCTGGATTCGAACCAGGACTAACGGAGTCAGAGTCCGTGGGTCTACCGTTAACCTATTCCCCAACGCGGCGCCCGAGGGGCACCGTGGATGTGGTGGGCTTATAAACAGAAAGGCCGGGCTTTGCCAAGGGGGCGAGGCAAAATTTTCCGTGCTTCGGCGCGGTCGCTGTCAACAGCATCGGGCGAATGATGCCTTTCCCGCCGCCCGTTACGGTTCTGACGGAGCAGGATTGCCCGAAACCGGGTGTCGCCGCGTCATCCGTCGTGCCGGCAAAGGCTTGTAGCAGGCAGGCTGTGGCGTCGCGTAAACGCGCGTGAACCGGGCGGCATCGGGCGCGGCCGACGGCCTCGCAGAAAAGTCATTGGCCTTGCGGCCTTACGCTGCTATGATCACGTCAACTGAAAATCATATGAGCGCCTTGCTGCGAACTGCCACTGCGGTTTGCGCGGCGTGATGGAATTGGCAAAGTGGAAGACCCCCAAAACAGCGTTGAGCTGTCCGATGGCGGGGCGCGCTTGAACAATGGCGGCAAGGGCAAACGCGCTCGCCGCCGATCCCGGAAAGGTCGCCGCAAGGCCGCCGCCGGAGTGCCCGCATCGCATGATGCCGTCGTCGCAGACGGCAGCGAACAGGTGCGTTCGCCGGAAAGCGGCGAAGCGAAGCATGGCCGCAACGGCAAGGCCGCGCGTCATCCCTCTTCGGACCAGAAAACCGGCGAGACCCTCGCCAACAGCCCCGATCATGACGACGACAAGCCGGCGCGGCGCAAACGCAAGCGTCGGCGCGGCCGCCGGGCGCATACCAAGGGCCCGCTCGGCGCCGATGGCTGCAAGCATATAGCCGGCAACAAACCCGCTGCCAGCGCCGAACCGGTCGCACAGCCCTCTCCGCCGCCGCCCCGGCGCGAGGCGCGGCAGGGCGACCCCGCCGCGCCGCAACGCGCGCCCGGCCATGGCCTTTATGCCGCGCTCGATCTCGGCACCAATAATTGCCGGCTGCTGATCGCCCAACCCACGCGTCACCATCAGTTTCGCGTGGTCGACGGCTTTTCGCGCATCGTGCGCCTGGGCGAAGGCCTTGCCGCCACCGGCAGCCTTTCGCCCGCCGCCATGGACCGCGCCATCGAGGCGCTTGCCATGTGCGCGGCCAAGCTCAGGGGCCGTTCCGTCCGGCGCATGCGGCTGATCGCCACCGAGGCCTGCCGCTCGGCCGATAACGGCGAGATCTTCCTCAAACGGGTGCGCGAGGAAACCGGGCTGGAGCTTGAGATCGTCAACCGTGAAACCGAGGCAAAGCTCGCCGTATCGAGCTGCGCATCGCTGATCGGGCGGGAGACGCGCTCGGCCGTACTGTTCGATATCGGCGGCGGCTCCTCCGAAATCGCTGTGATAAAGCTCGACGAGAACCGGTCCTACCGGCTTGCCAACCATATCTCGCACTGGACGTCGCTTCCCGTGGGCGTGGTGACGCTGTCGGAACGCTATGGCGGCCATGACGTGACGCCGGAAATCTTCGAGAAGATGGTGGCGGAAGTCACCCGGATGCTCGGCGATTTCAACTGTCCGGGCATCGGCGGCGGAAAGGACGATGAGGGCTTTCACCTGATCGGCACGTCGGGCACCGTCACGACCCTTGCAGGCGTCCATCTCGATCTGCCGCACTATGACCGCCGCAAGGTCGACGGCATCTGGCTCTCCGATGACGAGGTCACGGCCATGCAGTCCAAGCTCTTGTCATGGGATTTCGCCGGCCGCGCCGCCAATCCCTGCATCGGCCCGGACCGCGCCGACCTCGTGCTCGCCGGTTGCGCCATCCTGGAGGCGATCCGCCGGCGCTGGCCGTCCTCGCGTATGCGGGTCGCCGACCGCGGCCTGCGCGAGGGACTTTTGACCGATATGATGATGCATGACGGGGTCTGGCGCAAACAGCGCCGCCGCGGCGGCTTCAGCCGCCGCCAGGGCGCGGCCGCAAACAATGACTGAATGGGACCGAACGTGACCAAACCACCCGCCAAGCCGGCCAGAACAGGTCGCAAAATCGGCCAGAAGGTCAAGAAGACCAAGCTGAAGGCCTCATCGCGCCGCTGGCTCGAACGTCATATCAATGACCCCTATGTGCAGCGCGCGAAAACCGAGGGCTTTCGCGCCCGCGCGGCCTACAAGCTGCTGGAGATCGACGAGAAGCACCAGATTCTGAAAGGCGCGCGCCGGATCATCGATCTGGGGGCAGCACCCGGAAGCTGGTCGCAGATCGCGGCCAAGGTCACGGGTTCCACCGATACCGACATTCGCGTCGCGGCCATCGACTTCCTGGAAATGGACGGCGTGCCGGGGGTGAAGTTCTTCCAGATGGATTTCCTCGATGAGACCGCCCCTGCCCTTCTGCGCGAGGCGCTGGACGGACCGCCCGACGTGGTCATCTCCGACATGGCCGCGCCCACCACCGGCCACCGCCGCACCGACCACCTGCGCACCATGTATCTGTGCGAGGTCGCGGCCCATTTCGCGGTGGAAACGCTTGCCGAAGGCGGGCATTTTCTCGCCAAGACCTTTCAGGGCGGCGCCGAGCACGATCTTCTGACCATGCTCAAGCAGAACTTCCGTCAGGTGATCCACGTCAAGCCCGCGGCCTCGCGCTCGGAATCCGTTGAGATGTTCGTGCTGGCCAAATCTTTCAAGGGCCGGAAGACCTGAATACGCAGGACTTTTTTGGTAAACAAGGGAACCATCCTCCTCGTTGAGGATTTGCAGCTTATGGACAGACTCACTGGCAGTCGGCCCAGTAACCGATTGCGGTGCGTTTGATGCAGGCTTTGCCTCTACTGGATTTCAAGACCCTCGAAGTCGTGAACCTCGTGGTCGCGATCATCGCTGCGGTGGTCTGGGCGACGACGGGCCTTGCCTATCGCGGTCTTCCGGCCGCGCGCTATCTGTTCGGCTCGAGCCTGGCGGTTGCCTTTGGCGCCGCGCTGAAGACGGGCCTGTCGCCGGATAGTGCCGCATGGATCAGCATTCTCGCCCTGGAAAGCATCGTGTGCGGCCTGTGGCTGCTTTATTGCGGCGTGCGGAGTTTCTTCGGCCGGCCGATCCGCGCCCGACAGGCGGCCGCGGCGTTGCTCGTCACCCTAGCTTTGCTGATCGTGTTTAACCAACGCTGGCTGCTGCGCGAGGCGATCTTCGTGTTCGCGCAGATCCTGCCGCTGTTCCTGTTGCTCCCGCTGTTCGTGAAACATGGCAGCCGCAACAGTTTCGGCATCCAGCTTGCGGCAGCGGGCGCCGTCATCGGCATATTTTCCTATCTGACGATCGGCCTCGCCTGCGCGGCGAAGGGTCTCGCGCTTTACGCCATCCCGTCGCTCGAGCACGTTCAGACCTATGGGCTGCTTCTCGGCATGGTCAGCGCGTCGCTTCTGGTTTTCGGCATCGCGCTGATGATCATCGAGCACCTGCTGCACGAGGCGGAAAATATGGCCAAGCGCGATGAACTGACGGGCATTTCAAACCGCCGCGATTTCATGTTTCAGATCGAGCGCGTTCACGCGCTGTGCGCGGCCGCGAATATGCCTTACAGCGTGCTCCTGATCGATATCGACAAGTTCAAGAACTGGAATGACAGTTACGGTCACGCCGTTGGCGACGAGGCCTTGCGCCACTTCACCCGCACGGCCCTTGACCAGTTGCACAGCGATACCCGGCTCCTTGCCCGCACCGGCGGCGACGAGTTCTCGCTCCTCCTGCCGGGCGAAGGCGCAGAACAGGCGGCCGAGATTGCCAAAACGCTGGTCGAGCAGGTTCGCGCCCGCGCGGTGTGCGTCAATGGAAAGGTCTTGCACCTGACGGTCAGCGTCGGCGTGGCCGTCTACATGCCCGGCAGCCAGGCCGGTTACAACGATATTCTGGCCCATGCGGACGTGGCGCTCTACGGCTCCAAGAATGCCGGGCGGAGCCGCTATACCGTCTTCGACAAGCGGAACGTCAGGGATGATGACGCCCCGTTTCCGGCGCGGTTCCGGCTGGTCGACAAGCCGGGCGCACCGCCCGCAGGCGTTGGCGAACGGCGCAAGCAGGGACTGCCGCAATCTGGCTGAGACTGCTTGTGGGGGGCAAAACGCGCGTCGTCGCCGCTGCGCCCTGCGGCGCTCACCCGTGCGGACCGCCCTCGGCCATCACCATTTCCCGCAGCCGTTCGAAAACCGCCGGGCTCTGGCGCACGCCGTCATGCTCATATTCATTGGTGACCCAGGTCCGGCAATTGCCGAGACGGTTCGCGGTCTCCAGCGACAGGCCCGCATCGACATACATGTCGTCGTGATAGACGACGGCGGCCACCGGAACGTCATTGGCGAACAGCCGCGTGGCGTCATAAAGCGGCGGATTGTCCGTTCTCGCCGAAAGCGCCTCGACGGCGGCGGAAAACGGGCGCAGCGAACGGATTTCCTCGAACATCCATGGATAGATCATCTCGCCGGTGAACAGCAGCGGCCGGCGTGCCGGATCGAAGCGCGGGAATTCGCCCCTTATCCGTTCAGCGGCGGAGGCGGTGGGCCGGGGCCCCTGGGCATAGATGCTTTCCTGCAGCACCGCGAACAGCGGATTGCCGGCAAAGCCGGTCTCGGCCATCACCGAAAACAGGAAACTCTCCGACAGGCGCGTTTCGTCAGGGTCCGCGAAGGCCTCGTCGAGCAGGAAATGAAGCGCCTCATGTCCGGGGCCCATGCCGAGCCCCAGACCCAGGGTCTGCAGCCGGCGCACGCTCAACCGGTCGCCGTCCGGCAGGTGAACCGCGTTGTTTTCGATGAAATCGGCAATGCGGCCGGCAAGCCGCTCATCCTCGGGATAGCGCTGGTAAAAGCGCCGATTCTTGGAAAGAACGCGCGGATAGGTGCGGCGATAGACCTCCTCCGCCTCGGCGGAGAGCCCCGCGAGCCCGCCCGTGACATAGCAGGCGGCGAGCCCCTCAGGCGCGCGCGACAGATAGGTGAGCGTGATGAAACCGCCGAAGCTCTGGCCGAGCGTCTCCCATTTGACATCGCCCAGCAATTGTTTGCGGATGTGCTCGCAGTCGGCGACGATGCTGTCGGCGCGGAAATGCATCAGGTAGTCCGCCGCCGCCTCGCCGCTTTCAAAGCGGGAGATGACATGGCCATCGATCGGGCTGCTGCGGCCGGTTCCGCGCTGGTCGATCAGCACCACCCGGTGGGTTTTCAGCGCGGCCTTCAGCCATGGCGGGCCACCAGCGACCGGACGCGGCGACTTGCCGCCCGGCCCGCCCTGCAGGAAGGCAAGCACCGGCAGGTTCTCCCGCCGCTTGACCGGATCGACGATCTCGCGGGCGAAAACCTGCAGCACCGGCCCCTCCGGACGGCTCCAGTCGAGCGGCACCGGCACCAGCATGTCCCGGATCATCATGCCGGGAATGATATATTGCTTCGGCATCATGGCGGCCTATCTCCTTCTGTCTCTGCCGTGGCCTAGAGCAGTTCGGGTCCAAGGGCAACCATGTCCCGCCAGGACAACAAAAAAGCGGGCGCCAGGGCCCGCTTTAGTGTGTCTTGAATGCGCTGAGGCTTACTTGCGCTTGCCGTCCAGGCTGAAGGAGCCGGGGCCGGCGAAGACGAGGTAGAGGAAGATGAAGCAGAACAGGATCGCCGCATCGCCACCGTTATTGACCGGATAGAGGCTCGACGGCGCATGGAACATGAAATAGGCGACCGCCATCATGCCGGAGAGCACGAAGGCCGAGATGCGGGTGAACAACCCGATCACGATCAGCGCGCCGCCGACGATTTCCAGGATGCCGCCGATCCAGAACAGTGAAAACATCGGGGGATGCATCTCCGAGACCGGGAAATGCAGGATCTTCTGCGTGCCGTGCTCGAAGAAAAGAATGCCGGTCACGACACGCAGAACGGCCAGGAAAATCGGCGCCATCGGCTGCAACATGCGGTTTGTACTCATAAATCAGCTCCGTGATAATGGTTTGCCGCGCGGGCGCGGTTTCAGAAGCCGCTAACATACGCGAAAAAGCAGTTCGCGGAAGACGAGGATGTGTAAACACTGCGTCGCCAACCGCACCGCTTCCCGCAATCCAAAAACGCTTGAAGCGATCCGGATGGATTGCAGTTCCTTTTTTCCGACCATATAGTCGCCCGACTTTATGGGGACCGGATTTTTCGCCGTGCAAGGAGACCAGACGATGAGCGAACCGACAGGAAAGAAGCCCGCCGGGGAAGACCTCCAGCAGCAGGCTCTTTTTTATCACCGCTATCCGCGTGCCGGTAAGCTGGAAATCCAGGCGACCAAGCCGCTCGGCAACCAGCGCGACCTCGCCCTTGCCTATTCGCCCGGCGTCGGCGCGCCCTGCATCGCCATTCACGAAAATCCCAATGACGCCGCGCAATACACCTCCCGCGCCAATCTGGTCGCCGTGATTTCGAACGGTACGGCCGTTCTCGGTCTCGGCAATATCGGCCCGCTCGCCTCCAAGCCGGTGATGGAAGGCAAGGCCGTTCTGTTCAAGAAATTCGCCGGCATCGACGTCTTCGATATCGAGATCGACGCGCCGTCGATCGATGGCATGGTCTCCACCATTTCCGCGCTGGAGCCCACCTTCGGCGGGATCAACCTCGAGGACATCAAGGCGCCGGAATGTTTCGAGGTCGAGCGGATCCTGCGCGAGAAGATGCAGATCCCGGTATTCCACGACGATCAGCACGGCACCGCCATCATCGTCGCCGCCGCGATCCTGAACGGGCTGGAGCTTGCCGGAAAAGCGCTGGAGAACGTCAAGATCGTGGCCTCGGGCGCCGGTGCCGCCGCGCTTGCCTGCCTCAACCTGCTGGTCTCGCTCGGCGCCAAGCGCGAGAATATCTGGGTCTTCGACATTGACGGCCTGGTCTATCCCGGGCGCGAGACCAATATGGACCAGTGGAAGGCGATCTACGCGCAGGAGAGCGACGCCCATGCGCTGGCCGACCATATCGCCGGCGCGGACGTGTTTCTCGGCCTGTCGGTCGCCGGCGCGCTGAAGCCGTCGCTGCTCAAGCAGATGGCCCCGCGCCCGATGATCATGGCGCTCGCCAACCCCGTGCCGGAAATCATGCCCGATCTCGCCCGCGCCGAGCGCGAGGATGCGATGATCTGTACCGGGCGTTCGGACTTCCCCAACCAGGTCAACAACGTCCTGTGTTTCCCCTATATCTTCCGCGGCGCGCTGGATTGCGGCGCACGGACGATCAACGAGGAAATGAAGATGGCCGCCGTGCGCGCCATCGCGGGGCTGGCCAAGGAAGAGGTCTGGGAAGCCTCGCGAACATCGGCCAATGGCGAACCGCTGATCTTCGGCCCGGACTATCTGATCCCCTCGCCCTTCGACCCGCGCCTGATCCTGCGCATTGCGCCGGCCGTCGCCCGCGCCGCCGAGGAAACCGGCGTCGCCGAACGTCCCATCCCGGACTACCAGGCCTATTACGAAAACCTGACGCGCTTCGCCTTCCGCTCCGGCCTGGTGATGAAGCCGGTCTTCGCCGCCGCCAAGGCCGCGGCGCGCAAGCGCGTGATCTTCTCCGACGGCGAGGACGAGCGCGTGATGCGCGCCGCCCAGGTGCTGATCGAGGAAGGCATCTCGCAGCCGATCCTGATCGGGCGACCGAACGTGCTCGAAACCCGCATGAAGCGCTACGGTCTGCGCATGAAGCTGCATGAGGATTTCGAGATCATCAACCCGGAAAGCGACTCGCGATTCCGCGAATATGTCGAAGAATACCTCTCCTTCGTCGCGCGCAAGGGCGTCACGCCGGAGCGCGCGCGCACCATCGTGCGCACCAACACCACGGTGATCGGCGCGCTCGCGGTCAAGCGCGGCGATGCGGATGCGCTTCTGTGCGGCGTCGAGGGCCGGTTCGAGAAGCACCTGCGCGATATCGGCAGCATCATCGGCAAGCATGAGGATGTCCGCGACTTCTCGAGCCTTGGTCTGTTGATCTCCAACCGCGGCGCGACCTTCTTCGCCGATACCCACGTGACCTATTGCCCGAGCGCGGAAGAGATCGCGGAAACGACGATACAGTCCGCCCGCGCCGTTGCCCGCTTCGGCATCACGGCGAAGGCAGCACTCGTCTCGCACTCCAATTTCGGCTCGCGCGATTCCGAGAGCGCGACAAAGATGCGTGAAGCGCTGGCGCTGGTGCGCGCCCGCATGCCCGAGCTCGAGGTCGACGGCGAAATGCACGGCGACACCGCGATTTCCGAATTGCTGCGCGAACGCGCCATGCCCAACAGTACGCTGACGGGCGAAGCCAATCTGTTGATCTTCCCCTCGCTCGATGCCGCCCATATCACCATGACGGTGGTCCAGAGCATGCTCGAGGCGCTTCATGTCGGGCCGATCCTGCTCGGCAGCGCGCTCCCGGCGCACATCATGTCGCCCTCGGTAACCTCGCGCGGCATCGTCAACATGGCGAGCCTTGCGGTGGTCGAGGCGGATGTCGCGGCCTCGGAGAAGCGCCGGGCGGCCGAGTAGGCAATATAGCAGGCTCCGATCAGCGATTATCCGGCGTCGGGCCAGACGCTCACCCCTGACAGTTTCCCGGCGGCCCTTGTCGCTGCCGGCGGCGCGCGGGCCTGCGCATTTGCCGCGCTTTGCGTCAGGGCGAGGAAGTCCGGCCGGAATCCCTCCGCACCATCAAACCATGGGCAGATCGCAGCCCGAACAGGGATATTCACAATTCATTTTACAACCTAAGCTTGATTTATACATGTCGAGAGGTTTATCAAACTAAGGACAATGTTCACCTGCAAAGAGTTTCCGCGTCAACTCATGAGGGAATAATCCACGAACATTATTCCCGTCATGCTTCCTCGGGAGGTCGCCACCTTCATCGGCCGCCTTGGACTGAAATGCAGAAAATGCTTTAGATCAACCAATTTATGGCAGAAATAGCGATGATGATGGACGGATCCAGAATTCTGGAATTGCGGGCGCGGGTCGCGCGTTCGGACACAACCACAGAGCTTATCGTAGCGCTTGGAGAAATTACATCAACCTTTGGTTTTAACCACTTTACGTTGACTGACATTCCCCAGAGCAGGGACGCGCTGCTGCAGTCGCTGATTCACTTTACCTCGCTTCCCTATCCCCTCATCGCGGCCTATGACCAGGCGGAGATCCTGCAAAATTCAGCCTTCGTCCGGTCGTGGAGAGCGGCGACCTCGCCGATCGAGTGGGATATCGACCAGTTCGAACTGGATGACACGGAGGCGGCTTTCGGCCAGCGCCTCAAGACGATCCATGTCCGCATGGGGGTTGTCTTCACGGCGCCGGACTGTCAGCCGGAGCCCTTGGCGTTTCTGCTGTTCGGGGATCGCGAACCGCTCGACGACGCGGAAAAGGCGGAGCTCGACCGGCTGGCGGTTGCTGCCTGCCGCCGGTTCGAGCAGTTGCGTCCGGTTTCCGCCCACCACCTGAAGAGCCTGTCCTCACGGGAACTGGAGGTCATCAAATGGACCGCCGAGGGCAAGACCTCGCACGAGATCGGCCGGATCCTCAACCTCTCCGACCACACCATAAACGCCTATCTGGCGAACGCGATCCGCAAGATGGAATGCGTCAACAGGGCCCAGCTGGTGGCAAAGGCGATCCGTCTCAAGCTGATCGAATAAGCGCGCCGAGCGGCGCAGCAGGAAACGCGCTATCGGCGGCCGGTCTTCTCCTTCCAGTGCAGGCGGCAATAGGAGACATAGCGGTCATTGCCGCCGACCTCGATCTGGGGGCCTTCGAGCAGCGCGTTGCCCGCCTGATCCAGACGCACGACCATGGTTGCCTTGCGGCCGCAATGGCAGATCGTCCGCACTTCCCTGATTTCATCCGCGAGCACGAACAGTTCGGCCGATGCCGGAAACAACCGGCCCATGAAATCCGATCTGAGGCCATAGGCCATCACGGGAATCTTGAGTTCATCGACGACCCGCGCCAATTGCCAGGCATGCGCGGCGGTGGCGAAATGGGCCTCGTCGACGAACAGGCAATCGATCTTGCGCTCCTGGTCGAGCGCGCCTGCGCATTCGAACAGGTCGGTATCCTGCCCGAACGTGACCGCCTCGGCCTTGAGCCCGATCCGCGAGGAAACCACGCCCTTGCCGCCGCGATCATCGAGTTCTGCCAGCAGGATGACGGCATGCATGCCGCGCTCGCGGTAATTATAGGCGGCCTGAAGCAGCAGGGTCGATTTGCCAGCGTTCATCGTGGCATAGTAGAAGTGAAGTTTCGCCATTTTGCGGTCCTTTTTGTTCTTTCTTGCCGCGAACGGCAGCCCGCAAGAAGTCTGAATCGCAGATAGCCACAGAAAAGCTTAGGCCGCCGCTTTCGCGCGGCGCATCTTGCCGCTTGTGCGCGAATATGAGAAACAACCGCCTGCCATCCCCTCCTGCCCATGCTGACGCAGAACCCATGGAAACAGTCGTCGAGATCAACGCAATCGATATCGTCTATGGCAGGCATGCGCGCCGCGCCCTGCCGCTCATCGATGCCGGTTTTTCGCGTGATGACATTCACGCCCGCACCGGCAGCCTCGTCGGCGTCGCCAACGCCTCGCTGACGCTCGGACGCGGTGAGATCGTCGTGCTGATGGGCCTTTCGGGTTCTGGAAAATCGACCCTGCTGCGCGCCGTCAATGGCCTGGCGCCGGTCGTGCGCGGCGACGTCGAGGTGCATACCGAAGACGGCGTCATCAATCCCTATGCCGCCGGCGCCAAAGCGCTCAGGGCGTTGAGGGCGCGGTCGGTCTCGATGGTGTTCCAGCAGTTCGCGCTACTGCCCTGGCTGAGCGTTGCCGAAAATGTCGGCCTCGGGCTCGAGCTTTCGGGCGTGCCCAAACGCGAGCGGCGCGAGCGCATCGAAGAACAGCTTGCGCTGGTCAACCTCTCCGACTGGGCCGACAGCCCGATCGACGCGCTTTCAGGCGGCATGCAGCAGCGTGTCGGCCTGGCGCGCGCGTTTGCCACCGGCGCCCCGATCCTGCTGATGGACGAGCCGTTTTCGGCGCTCGATCCGCTGATCCGCGCGCATCTGCAGGATGAGTTGCTGGAGCTGCAGCAGCGCCTCAGAAAATCGATCTTGTTCGTCAGCCACGATCTCGATGAAGCCATCAAGCTCGGCGATCGCATCGCGATCATGGAAGGCGGCAAGATAATCCAGACGGATACGCCGCGCGTAATCATCAAGAACCCGGCAAACGACTATGTTGCCGATTTCGTCGCCAACACCAACCCGCTCACGGTTCTCACGGCAGGAGACATCATGAACCCGGTATCCTCGCGCAGCCAGTTGGACACGCAGATCGCCGCGACCGTCAAAGCCGCGACGCCGGCCATGACGCTGATACGCCTGCTTGCGGAACGGCCCGGAACGATCGGCGTCGTCGAGGGCGGGCGCATTGCCGGAACGATCTCGCACCGCGAGATTGCCGCCAGCCTTTCGCCGCGGCGGCCCCGATCCGCGGAGCCTTTGGCATGAACGAAAAATCCTCTCCCCTGCGCGAAACCGACGAAGCGGCGATCCGGCTGGCAAAAACGCTTCTGGGCGATGCCGGCTTTGCCGCCCTTGCCGTCAACGAACCGGAGACCGGATTTCCGCTTGCAAGCCGGGTGCTGATCGCGACCGACACCGACGGCGCGCCCGTGATCCTGATTTCGGCGCTGTCGAGCCATACCAGGGCGATCCAGCGCGACGGCAGGGTATCGCTTTTGACGGGGGAACCTGGAAAGGGAGACCCGATGGCCCATCCGCGCATGACGACGCGGTGCCTGGCCGGGGTCATTGAACGCGGCAGCGACGACCATGCGCGGATGCGGGCACGGTTCCTCGAGCGCCACCCGAAGGCGAAGACCTACATCGATTTCCCCGATTTCAACCTTTTCCGGCTGTCGCCGGTGTCGGCGAACCTCAATGGGGGTTTTGGCAAGGCCTATGCCATCGAGGGCAAGGACCTGATCGGACCCGGGTAAAGCCCCGACCGCGGGACGCGCCGCATCCAGATCGGTTCCTGTTTGTCATTCGTCAGTAATCAAGCGAGTTGAATTGGCGTAGCGGGCAGATGGAAACGGGATTTTTCTTTATTTTCGGCGACCCTGTTAAAAAATACCCTAAATTTCGTATTATTTTTTTCCAGACGACTCAGTTACATTCCATTTTAGGCATTGGGAAAATTATTGACACTTCGTTGCAAGCCAAGGAGTACTGATGTGAGCGCAAACAAACTGTCAGACAAGACCTCTCCGGCCGCCAGCCTGCTTTCGGCGATGGCAAACCCGAAGCGTCTTCAGATTCTCTGCGTGCTGATCGAACGGGAGATGCCGGTCGGCGCGCTCGCGGTCCGGGTCGGTCTCAGTCAATCCGCCCTGTCGCAGCACCTGTCGAAACTGCGCGCCCAGAACCTCGTGGAAACGCGGCGCGAAGCGCAGACCATCTATTACAGCACGCATGCCGAACCGGTCCGCAAGCTTCTCGACACGCTCGGCGAGATTTACGACGAGGAAATGATTGCCAGCCGCAAGGCGGGCTGAGCCTCTGTCGATCGGCGCATCGCGGGCCGACAGGGATAGTCAGGGCGGTGCCTGACGGATTGTGCCTTTTGGCAGAGGCTTTCGCTTGACGGCGGCGGTACCGCTGATAACGTGCTCTCCAATAGTATTGAAGCAACAGGGCCCGGCGACGGGTCGCTTTCTTTTGTGGAGCAGCTCATGTCCGACAGCGCCAATGTGACGCCCAACAATCTCGACGCATTCTGGATGCCGTTTACCGCCAACCGGCAGTTCAAGAAGGCCCCGCGCATGTTCGTGGCCGCCAAGGACATGTATTATACGACCGCCGACGGTCGCAAGGTTCTGGACGCGACCGCGGGGCTCTGGTGCGTGAACGCCGGTCACTGCCGGCCGAAGATCGTCGAGGCGATCCGCAAGCAGGCCGGCGAACTCGATTACGCCCCCGCCTTCCAGCTCGCCCACCCCAAGGCCTTCGAGCTTGCCAACCGGCTGGTCGATATCGCGCCGGAGGGCATGAACCATGTGCTCTACACCAATTCGGGCTCCGAATCGGTCGAGACCGCGCTCAAGGTCGCGCTCGCCTACCACCGGGCGAAGGGCGAGGGCTCGCGCTTCCGGCTGATCGGACGCGAGCGGGGCTATCACGGCGTCAATTTCGGCGGCATCTCGGTCGGTGGCATCGTGGCCAACCGCAAGATGTTCGGCACGCTTCTGACCGGCGTCGACCATCTGCCCCACACCCACCTGCCGGAGAAGAACGCCTTCACCAAGGGCCAGCCGGAGCATGGCGGTGATCTGGCCAGCGAACTGGAGCGGATCGTAACACTCCACGATCCCTCGACCATTGCAGCCGTCATCGTCGAGCCGGTCGCCGGCTCCACCGGTGTCCTCATTCCGCCGAAGGGCTATCTCAAGAAGCTGCGCGAGATCTGCACCAAATACGGCATCCTGCTGATCTTCGATGAAGTGATCACCGGTTACGGCCGTCTCGGCACGCCCTTTGCCGCGCAGTATTATGACGTCAAACCGGACATCATCATCACCGCCAAGGGACTGACCAACGGCGTCATTCCGATGGGCGCGGTGTTCGTGACCTCCGCAATCCATGACGCCTTCATGAGCGGCCCGGAGCACATGATCGAGTTCTTCCACGGCTATACCTATTCCGGCAATCCGATGGCGTCGGCCGCGGCGCTCGCCACGCTCGACACCTACAAGGAGGAAGGCCTGCTGACGCGGGCCGCCGAACTGGCGCCCTATTGGGAAGAACAGCTCCACAGCCTGCGCGACTGCCCCTATGTCATCGACATCCGCAACACCGGGCTGATCGGCGCGATTGAGCTGGAGCCGATCGCGGGCGAAGCCACGAAACGCGCCTTCACCGCCTTCCTGAAGGCCTATGAGGACGGCCTGCTGATCCGCACCACCGGCGATATCATCGCGCTGTCGCCGCCGCTGATCATTTCCAAATCCGAGATCGACGAATTGTTCGAGAAGCTGCGCAAGGTGCTGATGAACAATATCTGAGGCCCCGCGTATCGCTGCGGGCGTGAAAGCCGGCGCATCGGGTTCGCCCGCCGCGCCGCTTTCCGCCGCCGCCTCGGATTTGGCGAGAACCGGGTTCCGCCTTTTCGCCGTTCTCCGCTAGAGCCATTCCGCGTTTCACGGAGACGCGAAAAGGCTCTATCTCTTTGTTTTACGCAATTCCGGACGGTGAACCGGTATCCACTTCACCTGGAATTGCTCTACTGTTGCGCTGCCGCAAACGGGAGATGCAGTCATGTCCGACGAAATTCTGATCAAGAACGAACGCCTTGCCGTCGCGGTTTCGCCGCTTGGCGCCGAGACCCGCTCTCTCACCAGCAAGGACGGGCGCGAATGGCTCTGGGATGGCGATCCGACCTACTGGACCGGTCGTGCCCCCATCCTGTTTCCGATCGTCGGCAAGGCGCCCGATAACAGGGTGACGATCGAGGGCATGGCATTCCCGATGCAACAGCACGGCTTTGCCCGCAAGAGCGTTTTCGCGCTCGAGGACAGCGCGCCCTCCTCCTGCCGCTTCCGGCTCGACCCGACCGACGAGACGCGGCTGGCCTATCCGTTCGAATTCTCGCTCTCGATCACCCATGCGCTGGCCGACGCGACGCTGACGGTGACCGCCGAGATCGAAAACCGCGATGAACGGCCAATGCCGTTCGGCTTCGGTTTCCATCCCGCCTTCCGCTGGCCGATGCCGGGTCTCACCAGGGGCCATGTCCATCACATCGCGCTCGCAAACCGCGCCGCGCCAGCGATGATCCGGCTGCGCGACGGGCTCTTGGACCTGACGCCGCTGGCCTCGCCCTTCGTCGAGGGTTTGCTCGCGCTTGACCACGATTATTTCGAGGAGGATGCGATGATCTTCCCCGAAGGCGCGGGCGACCGGCTGAGCCTCAGCGCCGAGGACGGCCCCTCGATGCATTTCCGCTTCGAGAACCTGCCAAACCTCGCGCTCTGGACCAAGCCCGGCGCGCCCTATATCTGCGTCGAGCCCTGGCACGGCATGGCCGCGGCCCGCGGCAAGGGCCCGGCGATTGAAGACCGGCCGTTCATCGTAACGCTGCCTGCCGGCAAATCGGCGCGCTTCGGCTGGTCCGTGACGATAGACGGATAGGTTGCTACTCTCTTATTTTGCTTGCTAAACGCGAATCAATCGCGCATATCTCGAAAAAAACACCTGGGTCGCTCCACATTGATCGTTCAATTGTCGGCGAGCAGCTCGGGGAATGGGGGCCGCCGTTTTTCGGGGTCCTCAACATGAAGAAACTCGTTGCAGAATTTATCGGCACGGCGGTGCTTGTGCTGTTTGGCTGCGGCGCAGCCGTTCTGGGCGGCGATGCCATCGGGCAGACCGGCATCGCCTTTGCCTTCGGTCTCGCCATTGTCGCCATGGCCTATGGCATCGGGCCGATCTCCGGTTGCCACATCAATCCCGCCGTCAGCCTCGGCGTATTTGTCGCGGGCCGCATGCCGGCCGGCGAAATGCTGCGCTACTGGATCGCCCAGTTCGCCGGCGCGCTGGTGGGCGCATTCGTTCTGGCGATCATCGCCGGCTCCACGGCCAGCCTTGGACAGAACGGCTGGGGTCCGGGCTATCTCGGCGAATATGCGCTGCCGGCGGCGCTGGTCTTCGAGGTCGTGTTCACCGCGATCTTCGTGATCGTCATCCTCGGCTCCACCGCCGCGGCCGCGCCCGCCGGCTTCGCCGGCCTCGCGATCGGGCTGACGCTCGTCGCCATCCACCTTGTCGGCATCCAGGTCACGGGCGTGTCGGTCAATCCGGCCCGAAGCTTCGGCCCGGCGCTCCTGGCGGGCGGCCATGCGCTGGCCCAGCTCTGGCTGTTCATCGTCGCACCGCTGGCCGGCGGTGTCATCGGCGCATTGCTCTATCGCTTCAAGGCGTTCGAAGACTGAGCCCGACGCGGAGGCCCGGCATGCCGGGTTTCCGCCATCACATTGAGCGCGGCAAACCTGTTCTAGATCCGCGCGCAGAATCCGTCAAACGCGCCGAGCTCCACTTCCGCCCCGTTCAACACGCCCGTCATGCCCGGCAAATCGACGGACTTGACGTGACCGACGGCCATCTGCAGCGGCACCTCCTGCGGCGTGTCGGCGAAGTTGAAGATGAACAGCAGCGTTTCCTTGCCCTTGCTGCGGGTGAATATCAGCACATCGTCGCTGTCGCTGTCGTGAAACTCGATATCGCCATCAAACAGCGCCGCGTGCTCGCTGCGGAAGGCCAGCGTGGCGCGATAGTGGCTGTAGACCGAGTCTGGCTTGGGCGCCTGCTCGAACACCGAAAGCGACAGATGCGCCTCGGGCACCGGCAGCCACGGCTTCTCTGCAGTGGAAAATCCGGCATCAGGCGGCACATTGCTCCACGGCATCGGCGTACGGCAGCCGTCGCGGCCCTTGTAGGACGGCCAGAAGCGGATGCCGTAGGGGTCGCGCAGATCCTCGAAGGCAAGCTCCGCCTGCGGCAGACCAAGCTCCTCGCCCTGGTAGAGGCAGATCGAACCCCTGAGCGTCGCCATCACCGAGATGGCGAGCCTTGCGACCGGCTCGCGTTCGGCCTCGGTTTTGGCGAAGCGCGAGACATGGCGATCGACATCGTGATTGGAAAACGCCCAGCACACCCAGCCATCCGAGACCACGGTGAAGAAATTCTCCACGCATTTGCGGATATGGGCCGGCGAGAAATCCGGGCCCAGGAAATCGAAGGTGTAGCACATATGGAGCTTGTCATCGCCGGCGGTATATTCGGCAACGGTCTTCAATGAGCGCGCGCCGTCGCCGACCTCGCCGACCGAGGAGCGGTCGTCATATTCATCGAGCAGCGCGCGGAAACGCTTCAGAAAGCCGATATTCTCCGGCCTTGTCTTGTCGTAAATGTGCTTCTGAAAACCGTAGGGATTCACATCGGGCGCATCGAGGCCGGCGGCATCGTCATCCTCCAGCATCGGCGGGGTGTCGCGCAGCTTGTCGTCGCAGAAATAATAGTTGACCGTATCGAGGCGGAAGCCATCGACACCGAGATCGAGCCAGAACCGAACCGCGTCGAGCAACGCATCCTGCACCGCCTCGCAATGAAAATTGAGATCGGGCTGGCTCGTCAGGAAATTATGCATGTAATACTGCTTGCGGGTGCCGTCCCATTCCCAGCCCGGACCGCCGAAGATCGACATCCAGTTGTTGGGCGCCGTGCCATCGGGTTTGGCATCGGCCCAGACATACCAGTCGGCCTTGGGATTATCCTTGCTTGAACGGCTTTCCTTGAACCAGGGATGCTGGTCGGAGGTATGTGACAGCACCTGATCGATGATGACCTTCAGGCCGAGCCTGTGGGCTTCGTCGACCAGCGCCCTGAAATCATCGAGCGTGCCGAACATGGGATCGACATCGAGGTAGTCCGAGACATCATAGCCCATGTCGGCCATTGGCGACTTGAAGAAGGGCGACAGCCAGATCGCATCGACGCCGAGTTCGGCCACATAGGTGAGCCGCCGGGTGATGCCGGGCAGATCGCCAATGCCGTCGCCTGTGGTATCCTGAAAGGAGCGGGGATAGATCTGGTAGATGACGCCGCCACGCCACCAATTGCCGGTATTGCCGTCCGTCATTGAAAATTCCCTGGTCGAAATGCTCTATCTTTTTTACGCGCGCCCGGACGGAAAGCCGGTATCCACTTTTCCTGGACGCGCTCTCGCCGTGAGCCTATCTCCGCGACCGCCCGAGGTAAATGCGGCGGCCACGTTTCTTTTGCAACGCACAATCACGGCGAAAGTGCCACTGTAATATGACTGACATATGCGCGGGCTAAAGCGGCTGAACCCTCTCAAGGACCCTTCGGCTCCAGAAAGTCTCTTGATGAACGAACCGGTGAAAAGACTGACCCTCGTTTCCGATGCCTGGCATCCGCAGGTCAACGGCGTGGTCCGGACCATCGAGAACACCAATCGCGAGCTGGCGAAGATGGGCATGGAGGTGACGATGATCACCCCCGACATGTTCCGCAACATGGGCATGCCGACCTATCCGGAAATCCGCCTGGCGCTGGCGAGCTACCGCCACGTGGCCCGCCTGATCGAGGAAAGCCGTCCGGATTACGTTCACATCGCCACCGAAGGGCCGCTCGGCTACAAGGCGCGGCGCTGGTGCCGCAGAAGGAAGTTCCGCTTTTCGACGAGCTACCACACGCGGTTTCCGGAATATGTCTCCGCGCGCCTGCCGATCCCGGCAAGCTGGCTCTATTCGATGATGCGCAACTTCCACAATGCCGGCAATGGCTGCATGGTCGCCACCGAAAGCCTCGCCCGCGAACTCGAGGGTCATGGCTTCAACAATCTGATGCGCTGGAGCCGGGGGATCGACAACACGCTGTTCTATCCGCGCCCGAAGACGGATGCCCCGTTCGGCGGCCTGCCCCGGCCGATCTTTCTGACCGTCGCGCGCGTGGCGGTGGAAAAGAACATCCAGGCGCTGCTCTCCCTAGACCTGCCGGGCAGTATCGTGATCGTCGGCGACGGCCCCGCGCGGCGCGAGTTGGAAGAAAAATATCCGAAGGCCCATTTTCTCGGCATGCTGAAAGGCGATGAACTGGCCAAAACCTATGCCGAGGCCGATGTCTTCGTCTTCACCTCCAAGACCGACACCTTCGGCAACACCATCATCGAGGCGTTGTCATCCGGCATTCCCGTGGCGGCCTTCCCCGTCACCGGCCCCGCCGATATCCTCGGCGGCCACGAACAGGCGGGCGCGCTTGACGAGGACCTTAAGGCCGCCTGCCTCAAAGCACTCGATTGCTCATCGGAAAAGGCCCGCGAACTGGCCTCGACCTACACCTGGGAGGCAGCCGCCGCCCAGTTCCACGACAACGTCATCCGGGCGCATGACGGCTGAGGGTCAGCGCTTCTTCTTGCGCTTGTGCTCGAACGGGTTCTCGCCGGCGCGGAAGTGGATGCGGATCGGGACGCCCGGCATTTCGAAATCATTGCGCAGGCCGTTGGTCAGATAGCGGATATAGCTTTCCGGCACCGCATCCGGACGCGTGCAGGAAATCATGAAGCCAGGCGGCCGGGTCTTCACCTGGGTCATGTATTTCATCCTGAGCCGCCTGCCGGAAACGGCGGGCGGGGGATGACTGACCGTCTGATGGTCGAGCCAGCGGTTGAGCCTCGCCGTGGAGATGCGCCGGTTCCAGACCTTGTCGGTATCGGCGATCGCCTGCATCAGCTTGTCGAGGCCGGTGCCACGTTCGCCGGAGATCGGCACGGCGCGGATGCCACGCGCCTGTGGCAGCAGCCGATCGGTCTTCTCACGCAGATCGGCGAGCACGGCCTGGCGATCCTCGATCATGTCCCATTTGTTGAAGGCGAGAACGGCGGCGCGGCCCTCGCGCAGCACCAGATCGACGATCTGCAGGTCCTGTTTTTCAAACGGGATCGTCGCATCGAAGACGATCACCACGCATTCGGCAAACCGGATCGCACGCAGAGCGTCGGAAACCGAGAGCTTTTCCAGCTTTTCGACCACCCGCGCCTTGCGGCGCATGCCGGCGGTGTCGAACAGCTTGATCGGCCGGCCGCGCCATTCCCATTCGACCGAGATCGAATCGCGGGTGATGCCGGCTTCCGGGCCGGTGAGCAGCCGGTCCTCGCCGAGATAACGGTTGATCAAAGTCGACTTGCCAGCGTTCGGCCGGCCGACGATCGCGACCCGAAGCGGCTTGCTGTCGTCATAGGGCGCGACCTCTTCAGGATTTTCGGCCTCTTCCTTGGTCAGCATCACATCGGTCAGCGCTTCCTCGGCGGGCTCTTCCTTGGGGAAGGCGCGCTCCTCGCCGATCGCCTCGACGATGGCGTCGCGCAGATCGTGCATGCCCTGGCCATGCTCGGCGGAAATCGGGCAGGGTTCGCCAAGCCCGAGCGTGAAGGCGTCATAGAAGCCGACATCCGAGCCGCGCGCCTCGGCCTTGTTGGCGACCAGCACCACGGGCTTTCCGCGGCGGCGCACCATTTCGGCGAGCGTATTGTCGGCGGGCGTCAGTCCCGCCTTGGCGTCGACGACGAACAGCGAAAGATCGGCCTCGTCGATCGCCGCCTCGGTCTGGGCGCGCATGCGCCCCGGCAGGGTGTCGGCGGCGGCCTCCTCGAGGCCGGCCGTGTCGATGATGGTGAAACGCAGATCCGCAAGCCGCGCCTCGCCCGGACGGCGGTCGCGGGTCACCCCGGGCGTGTCATCGACAAGCGCCAGCTTCTGCCCGACCAGACGGTTGAACAGCGTCGACTTGCCAACATTGGGTCTTCCGACGATGGCGACCTTGAAACTCATGAATGTTTCTCCTGGCGGTCATTTCCCGCCGCTTTCCCGCGGTGCTTCGCCTCGCCGCGAAATGCCTGTCAGCCGGCCGCGCTTTCGGCGACATTGCCGTCGGCGGTCATCACCTCGAGCATGATCTGGGCGCGGTTGAGCACGTTGCGCGGGGCTTCCGGGTCGTTGGCAATCGCCTCGAACCATTGCTGGGCGCGGGTGTAATCCTTCAGCCGATAGGCCGACAGTCCGAGTATTTCGCGGGCGGAGAAGCGGAACGGATTGCCGTCATTCGACAGTTCCTCGACCTCGGCGGAAACCTGCTCATAGGTGCCGGTATCGACCAGCAGCCAGCCGGCGCGCAGCTTGGCCGCATCGCGGATCGCTTCCGGAACGGAGCGGTCCTTGCCGATCGACGAGAAGGCCGAGATCGCGGCGGCCGTGTCGCCCGCTTCGGAAAGCAGGGTGGCGGCGCGCAACTGCGCCAGCACCGGATAGGAGCCGTGGCCTTCCTGTTCCAGCTCAGTCAGCGTCTGTTCGGCGGCTTCGAGATTGCCGGCTTCGATCTGGTTCAGCGCGGTGAGGAACACGTCGCCGGACTTCGCCGCCTCGCGGGACTGCCAGTATTCATAACCGCGCCAGCCGGCCGTGCCAACCACGAGAATGACGGCAGCCGCGATCAGGATCTTGCCATAGCGCCGCCAGGCATCTTTCATCCTGTCGGAACGCAGTTCCTCATTCACCTCGCGGATAAAGCTGTCGTCCTGATTTGCCATTCCGTCACTCCGGCATGCATTTTGTTACGTGCCGGGCCTTCTAACCGTTTTTTCGCTCTGTTGTAAGGGCAAAAGGCGCTTCGCCGCACCGATTATGCGGCGAACTGGATCGGCACGCCGATCAGCCAGACATGCAGCTTCCAGATGAACAGGCCCCACAGCACGATGCCGAGGATAAAGGCATAGGCATCATAGCGCGCCGAGGCGAACGGCTTGCGCGTCAAAAGCCCCGCCCGCTCGCGGCGCGCCAGCGAGATGCGCAGGATCACCGCCCAGATCAGGATGCCGGCAAACAGGATGACCGAAGCCGCCTCGCCATTGGCCAGAAGATGGGCGAGCGCCCAGATCTTGACCGACAGCACCATCGGGTGCTTGGCGATCCGCGCGATCTTTCCCGGCGGGAAGAAGCTTGCCGCAAGACAGATCATCGCGATCAGCATCAGAAGGATCGTGATATGGGCCATCCAGAATGGCGGCGTGTAGAGGACGATGCCGCTTTGGCGGGCCTGACCGAAGGCGAACACCAGAAAGACGAATTCGGCAAGCGCCACCAGAGAAAACAGGCCCCGCCATGGTTTTTCGCCGATGCGGTCGATCATCGACTGGCGAAAGCCGGGCGCGAAGGCGTGGACGAGATGGGTTCCGGTGAACAGCAGAACCGCGATGATAAGCATGACCATGAAGGAGACCCCGGCGAACAATCCAATGGAGGCCACCATAAGCCGGAAACGCAAAGTTTAGAAGTGTTCCAGCCGTTTTCGCGGCGGGAGAAAGCGGCGGACGGGATTGGGTGACAATCCCGTCCATTCTCGGGATCAGCCTTCGGGATGCGGCTCGACCACATCGCCGCCGGGCTCCTGATAGTCCTCGCGGTCGATCTCGGGCAACGGCTGGCCGAAGATCGCGGCCTCGAAGGCGGCAAGACGCTTGTAGATCGAGATCAGCTCGATGATCGTCGACCATGACATCACGAGATACTGGAACGAGCTTGCGACCTGCCCGAAGGCGGAGACGATCTGCTGGACGAGACCGTAGGTGACCGCGCCTGCCACGATCGCGGGCACGAGGATGAAATAGGCGAAGATATTGTCGGCCTGCAGGTAGAGAGAGCGGGCGAGATTGAAATAGGTGTAGTGCAGATAGAGCCGGAAATAATTGCGGCGCACATTGTCGAACAGTTCGACCAAGGTCTCCGGCTGGGCGCGGTCGGCGTGGTCCTCGCCATAGACGAGTTCCTTACGATAGGCGGCTTCCACGCGCTGGTTGCGGAATTCAAGCCCCGGCAGTTTGACGCCGACCACCACCATCAGGATCGTGCCGAACAGCGACCAGAAGATCGCGGCGGTGAAGAGCGGCGCCGGGATCGCGCCGATGATCGGCAGTTCGGTGACATATTGCGACAGCGAGAACAGCACCGGCAGGAAGGCGATCAGCGTCATCACCGAATCGATCATCGAGACCCCGAGACCCTCCATGATCGAGGCGAAGCGCATCGTGTCTTCCTGCACGCGCTGGGAAGCGCCCTCGATATGGCGGACGCGCTCCCACATGCCGGTGTAGTAATCATTCATCGCCGTGCGCCAGCGGAAGATATAGTGGCTGATGAAGAAGCGCGTGACGATGAACAGCGTGACGGACAGGAAGGCGATCTGCAGGAAGATCAGCATCAGCGTGTAGAAGTCGCCGGCGGTGATGCCGCCGTCCCCCTGGAGTGCCGCCTGCAGCGTATCGCCGAAGGGCCGGCGCCAGTTGTTGATCGCGACCGAGATCTGCACCGAGAAATAGGTGATGAAGATGATCAGCTGCGAGCCCCAGACCGACCAGAGCTGCCACTTGCGATTATCGCCGACAATCCACCAGAACACGCCGAAAATTACCGAAAACACGGCGTAATAGAGATAGAACCAGAGGAAATCCGGCGTGATGAAATGGGCAAGCCCGACCGGTTGGTCACCTTCCGGAAAAGGCGCGAAACCCATGCTGACGCCGAGTTCGCGCACCACGCCGTACCAACCGGCGATCGCGACCAGCGTCCATATCAGAGCGGAAAGGAAAAACCATTTCGGCTTCGGAAAGAATGACTGAAACAAGAGCGGGCCTTCCGGAGATGTTTGCGCTTTCGCAACTCTTACGGCATTTCGCTTAACAAAGAGAAATTAAACATAATTAAGTTGCGTCACATTCTCGTGGACAATCGCCGCTGAAGGATCACCCTCCGGCTCCTTCGCCCATCGTCAGCACCAGCGGCCCGTTGCGGGTCGCGACGATCGTGTGTTCGAACTGAACCGTCAGCGCCTGTGGCACCGAATAGAGCACCCATTCGCGGTCTTCCTCCTCCGCCCATTCGCCGCCGAGCGAAAGGAAGGGCTCAACGGTGAAGACCTGGCCTTCCGCAATGATCCGCCGCTCGCTCTTGTCCGGCCATGTGGAAAGCTCGGAGGGCTCCTCATGCAGCGACCGGCCGATGCCGTGGCTGGCGAGGTTCTGGATCAGCGAATAGCGGTTCTTGCGCGCGAAATCGCCGATGGCGTTGCCGATGGCGGAAAAGCCGCCGCCGGGCTTGACCTGGTTGATGCCGGTCCACATCGCCCGCTTGCCGTCGCGGCAGAGCCGCTTGACCTTGGACGTGACCGGCGGCACGGCGAAGGACGCGCCGGTATCGGAGAAAAAGCCGTTCTTTTCGGCCGAGACATCGATATTGACGAGGTCGCCCGCGGCGATCACCCGATCGCCCGGAATGCCGTGGGCCACTTCCTCGTTGACCGAGATGCAGGTGGCACCGGGAAACCGATAGGTGACTTCCGGGGCCGATTGCGCGCCATTCTGCTCAAGGAAAGCCCGGCCGATATTGTCGAGCTCCAAGGTGGTGATCCCCGGCTCAAGCGCGGCCGCCATGCGTTCAATCGCGGTGGCGCAAATCCGGCCGATATCCTTTAGCGCGGCCAGTTCTTCCTCAGTCTCGACAATCATGGGATGCTTTCTTTCAGACCGGCTCTCCCTGAGCCAACATTTCCTTCACCATCGGCGCGACCTTCGTGCCGAATAATTCGATGGCATGCAACACTTCGTCATGCGGCACAAGACCGACGGCGAACTGGATCATGAATCGGTCAAGCCCCATGATCCGCTGATGGGCGACGATCTTCCGCGCCAGCTCCTCCGGCCCGCCGATGAAAAGCGCGCCTTCCGGCCCGCGCGTGGCATCATACTGCGCCCGGCTTTGCGGGCCCCAGCCACGCTCGCGCCCGATCCGGTCCATCACCGCCTTCTGCGGCTCGTAGAAGATGTCGGCGGCCTTTTCGGTGGTATCGGCGAGAAAACCGTGGACGGAGATCGCGCGCTTCAGCTTTGCCGGATCGTGACCTGCCTGCTCGCCGGCCTTTTTGTGAAGATCGAACAATGGCGCGAACCGGCGCGGCTGGCCGCCGAGAATGGCGATGATCAGCGGCAGGCCGAGAAAGCCCGCGCGCGCCATCGACTGCGGCGTGCCGCCGGCCGCGATCCAGACCGGCAGCGGGTCCTGAACCGGGCGGGGATAGACCGGCAGGTTGTTGATCGGCGCCCGCGTCTTGCCAGACCACGTCACCGTCTCGTTGTCGCGGAGCTTCAACAGCAGATCGAGCTTTTCCTCGAACAGCTGGTCATAGGCTTCCAGCGGATAGCCGAACAGCGGGAAGCTTTCGATGAAGGAACCCCGCCCGGCCATGATCTCGGCGCGGCCGCCCGACAGAAGATCGACGGAGGAGAATTGCTGGAACACCCGCACCGGATCATCCGACGACAGGATCGAGACCGCGCTGGTAAGGCGGATATTCTCGGTGATCGTCGCCGCACCCGCCAGAACCGTGGCCGGCGAGGACACGAGATAATCGACCCGGTGATGCTCGCCAACGCCGAAGACATCGAGCCCGACCTTGTCGGCGAGGGTGATCTCCTCCATCAGGTTCTTCATCCGCTTTTCGGCCTCGCGGCCGCGATCGATGCCATCGGCCGGATCGACATCGGCAAAGGTGAAAACGCCCAGTTCCATGAGACTGTCCTTACGGTTGAATTTGTTTGACCCCGATATGGGGCAGGCAGGCGGCATTGTCACGCCGGGAGCAGGCTTCAACGGCGAAACGCAGTGTTCACCATCCGCCGCTGGCCGAGCGCGGCAAAAAAACGACCAACCGGTCAAAATTTCTGCCCCACCCAAGCCATTCTGGGGCCTCGCGGCGATTGCATGGCCCCATATTTGCGCATAACCTTTCCTGCAAACAACAAAAACGGGAATGGTTCGACACATGGCACGCACGGTCGTCATAACAGGCTCCACAAGCGGCATAGGTCTCGGTATCGCCGAGGGTTTTGCGGCCGCCGGCGACAATATCGTTCTGAACGGGTTCGGAAAGCAGGAAGAGATCGACGCCGCGGTCGAGCGCATCGGCGCGCTGGGCAGCGGCTCGGTGATCTACCACCCCGCCGACATGACGAAGCCGGACGAGATTGCGGCGATGATCGCTTCGGCGGCGGATACGTTCGGCGGCATCGATGTGCTGGTCAACAATGCCGGCATCCAGCATGTCAGCCCGATCGAGGATTTTCCGCCGGAAAAATGGGACCGGATCATCGCCATCAACCTGACGAGTTCGTTCCACACCATCCGCCACACCGTGCCGCTGATGAAGAAGGCGGGCTCGGGCCGCATCATCAATCTGGTTTCCGCCCACGGCCTGGTCGCCTCGCCCTTCAAGGCGGCCTATGTTTCGGCCAAGCACGGCATGATGGGCCTGACCAAGACCGTGGCGCTGGAGCTTGCCGAACACCGGATCACGGTCAACGCGATCTGTCCCGGCTATGTGCTGACGCCGCTGGTGGAAGCCCAGATACCCGACACCGCCAGGGCCCGCGGCATGACCGAGGAAGAGGTCAAGACCGAGGTGCTGCTCGCCGCCCAGCCGACCAAGGAATTCGTGACCGTCGAACAGATCGCCGCGACCGCGCTCTATCTGGCAAGCGATGCGGCGGCCCAGGTGACCGGCACCCATATTTCGATCGATGGCGGCTGGACGGCCGAGTGACCGTTTGCGCGAACACGCGCTTTCTGAAGGATTTTTGATGACGATACGGTTCATACTGAACGATGAGGAAATTGCGCTCGACGCGCTGCCGCCGGCGGAAACCCTGCTCGACTACCTGCGCATCCAGAAGCGGCTGACCGGCTCCAAGGAAGGCTGCGCGGAGGGCGATTGCGGGGCCTGCACCGTGCTTGTCGGCCGGCTGACGCGCGGCAGGCTGGTCTATGAAACCGTCAATGCCTGTATCCGCTTCGTGGCCTCGCTCAACGCCACCCATGTGGTGACCATCGAGCATCTGGCGGCAAAGGACGGCACGCTGCACCCGGTGCAGCAGGCGATGGTGGACCTCAACGGCTCGCAATGCGGCTTCTGCACGCCCGGCATCGTGATGTCGCTTTATGCGCTCTGGATGGAGAACGAGAAGCCCTCGCGCTTCGCCATCGAGAAGGCGTTGCAGGGCAATCTCTGTCGCTGCACCGGCTACGAGCCGATCGTGAAGGCCGCCGAGAAGGCATCGGCCACCCGCCCCGATGCGGCCTTCGACGCGATCGCCCGCGAGCGCGATCAGGTGATGGCGAAGCTTGCCGGCATGAAGACGGACGCCACGATCACGGTCGGCGACGACAGCAGCCGCGCCATCATTCCGGGCTCGATCGCCGCACTCGCCGATACGCTGAAGGAATACCGCGACGCCACCATCGTGGCAGGCTCCACCGATGTCGGGCTGTGGGTCACCAAGCAGATGCGCAGGCTGAACCCGATGGTGTTCATCAATCAGCTCGAAGAGTTGCAGACCATCACCGAGACCGAGACCGGCTTCATCATCGGCGCGGGCGTGACCTATTCCGAAGCGCTGCCGGCGCTGGCGGAAAAAATCCCGGCCTTTTCCCGGCTGATTGTCCGCATCGGCGGCGAGCAGGTGCGCAATATGGGCACGATCGGCGGCAATGTCGCCAATGGCTCGCCGATCGGCGACACCCCGCCCGCCCTGATCGCGCTCGGCGCCACGTTGACGCTGCAATCGACAGACGGCACCCGCACGATCGCGCTGCAGGATTATTTCCGCGACTACGGCAAGCAGGACCGCAAGCCCGGCGAATTCGTGCTGTCGCTCACCGTGCCGAAACCCGCGACGGACAGCCATTTCGCCGTCTACAAGGTCGCCAAGCGCCGCGAGGAGGATATCTCCGCGGTCTGCGGCGCGTTCTATCTGAAGCTTGCCGAAGACGGCACGGTCGCGACCATCCGCATCGCCTATGGCGGCATGGCGGGGATACCCAAGCGCGCTACCCATGTGGAGGCGGCGCTTTCCGGCAAGCCGTGGAACAGCGAAACGGTGGAAGCCGCCCGCGCGGCCTTCGAGGACGACTACCAGCCGATGACCGATATGCGCGCCACCGCCGCCTATCGCATGCTGACGGCGAAGAACCTTTTGACGCGGTTCCTTCTGGAAACCGGCGGCGACGCGCAGGAACTGCGTCGTTTCGCGGAAGAGGAGGCCTGAGTGATGGACAAGGCAATCCACGACACGGCGAACCTGAAGGCCGAAATCTCCGGCGGCATCCACAAATCCCGGGTGCATGATTCCGCCCACAAGCATGTGGCCGGTACCGCCGAATATATCGACGACATGCCGGAACCCGCGGGTCTGCTGCATGCCGGCGTCGGCCTTTCCGACCGACCTCACGCGAAGATCCACGCCATGGACCTCTCGAAGGTCGAGGCGGCCCCCGGCGTGGTCTGCGTGCTCACGGGCAAGGATGTGCCCGGCGTCAACGACATCTCGTCGGGCGGGCACCACGACGAGCCGCTGTTTGCCGACGAAATCGTCGAATATCACGGCCAGCTCATCTTCGCCGTGATCGCCGAGACCCGCCATCAGGCCCGCGCGGCGGCGAAACTGGCGGAGATCACCTATGAGGACCTGCCGTTCTGGACCAGCGTGCGCGATGCGCTGGCTCACAATGCGCCGGACGTCATCACGCCGCTGAAATTGCAGCGCGGCGATGCCAGGGCAGCACTCGCGTCGGCGAGAAACCGGATCACCGCCGAAATGGAAATCGGCGGCCAGGAGCATTTCTATCTCGAAAGCCAGATCGCGTTGGCGATCCCCGGCGAGGATGACGAGGTGGCGGTGTGGTCGTCCACCCAGCACCCGAGCGAGATCCAGCATATTGTCGGCCACGTGCTCGATATCCCATCCAATGCGGTGACCGTCTACCAGCGGCGCATGGGCGGCGGTTTCGGCGGCAAGGAGACGCAGGGCAACGGCTTTGCGGCGGTCGCGGCGCTGGCAGCGAAGAAGCTGAACCGCGCGGTGAAAATCCGCCCGGACCGCGACGAGGACATGATCATGACCGGCAAGCGGCATGACTTCGTCGCCTTCTACGACATAGGTTATGATGATGACGGCGTGATCGAGGCGGTGGACGCCACCTTCGCCGCACGCTGCGGCTTTTCCGCCGATCTCTCCGGTCCGGTGACCGACCGGACGCTGTTTCACGCCGATAGTTCCTATTACTACCCGAACGTCCATCTGGTGACGCGGCCACTCAAGACGCATACCTGCTCCAACACCGCCTATCGCGGCTTCGGCGGGCCGCAGGGCATGCTGGCGGGCGAGCGCTTCATCGAGGAAATCGCCTATGCGCTGGGCCGCGACCCACTCGATATCCGCAAGGCCAATTTCTACGGACCGAACGGCTCCGGCCGCGATGTCACGCCCTACCACCAGACGGTGGAGGACAACATCATCCTGCGTGTGGTCGAGGAGCTGGAGGAAAGCGCCGATTACCGCGCCCGCAGGCAGGCGATCATCGACTTCAACAAGACGAGCCCGGTCATCAAAAAGGGCATCGCGCTGACGCCGGTGAAATTCGGCATTTCCTTCACCATGACTGCCTTCAATCAGGCCGGTGCGCTGGTCCATGTCTATCAGGATGGTTCGGTGCAGTTGAACCATGGCGGCACGGAGATGGGCCAGGGGCTCTACATCAAGGTCGCGCAGGTGGTGGCCGACGTGTTCCAGATCGATCTGGAGCGGGTGAAGATCACCGCAACCACCACCGGCAAGGTGCCCAACACCTCGGCCACCGCCGCCTCGTCAGGCTCCGACCTCAACGGCATGGCGGCCTATAACGCGGCCAAGGAGATCAAGGATCGCCTGATTGCCTTTGCGGCCAGCCATTATCAGGTCGACGCCCACGATATCGAATTCCTGCCCAACCGGGTCAGGATCGGCGGGCGGGAAATCCCCTTCCCCGAATTGGTGAAGGCGGCCTATTTCGGCCGTATCCAGCTTTCGGCGGCGGGTTTCTACAAGACCCCGAAAATCCATTGGGACCGGGCGGCGGGCAAGGGAAGGCCGTTCTACTATTTCGCCTATGGCGCGGCCTGCACCGAGGTCTCGATCGATACGCTGACGGGCGAATACATTTTCGAGCGCACCGATATCCTCCACGATGCCGGCCGCTCGCTGAACCCGACCATCGATATCGGCCAGATCGAGGGCGGCTTCATTCAGGGCATGGGCTGGCTGACGACCGAGGAATTGTGGTGGAACGACAAGGGGCATCTGCGCACACACGCGCCCTCCACCTACAAGATCCCGCTCGCCTCCGACCGGCCGAAGATCTTCAATGTCAGGCTGACGGATTTTTCCGAAAACCGCGAGCCGACCATCGGCCGTTCCAAGGCCGTCGGCGAACCGCCCTTCATGCTGGCGATCTCGGCGCTGGAGGCGATCTCGATGGCGGTGGCGAGCGTCGCCGATTACCGCGTCTGCCCGCGTCTCGACGCGCCGGCCACGCCGGAACGCGTGCTGATGGCGGTGGAGCGGATGAAGCAGGTTTAGGCCATGGGCGAGGCGGAGCGATTTCGGCGGTTCTTCGCGGCTGACGGTCCGTCCGTCATCGTCACGGTCGCCGCGATCAAGGGCTCGACGCCGCGTGAGGTCGGGGCCGCGATCGCCGTCTCGGCGGATGCGGCCTGCGGCACGATCGGCGGCGGGCAGCTTGAATATATCGCCATCGACCACGCCCGCGCGCTGCTTGCCGGACGAACGGGGGAAACGCGGCTCGATATCGCGCTCGGCCCCGAAATCGGCCAGTGCTGCGGCGGGCGCGCGGAACTGGCATTCGAGGTCGCCGACGCGGCATCGATTGCGACCTTCCTGTCTCGGCTGGAGGCAGAGACCACCCGCCAGCCCTCGGTGTTCATCTTCGGCGGCGGTCACGTCGGCTCGGCGCTGGCGGCGGCGCTCGCGCCGCTGCCCTTCAACACGGCAATCGTCGAGACCCGGCCGGACATGGTCGAGGCGCTGCCCGATGGCGTCGAACTCCGGCTCTCCGCCCTGCCGGAGGCGGAAGTTGCCAACATTCCCGCCGGCGGGGCCGCCGTGATCCTCACCCACGACCACGCACTCGATTTCCTGATCGCCACCGAGGCGCTGAAGCGCGATGACCTCGCCTATTGCGGCATGATCGGCTCGAAGACCAAACGCGCCACCTTTCTGAGCTACGCCCGAAAACAGGAGCTCTCCGAGGCCGCGCTTTCCCGCCTTGTGATGCCGATCGGCGGCACCGCTGTTTCCGACAAGCGCCCGGCGGTGATTGCCGCTCTGGTTGCAGCTGAACTGATTTCGGTCATTCATGCCGCAAAAGCGGGCAGGCTGCACACAGCGGATGCAGCCCGGTAACGCCTTCCTATCTATTTGCGATCATTCGCAAAACATCTCTTTTTTTTCGCGCGGAAATTGCGCATCATCTCGCGGATATTAGATTTGGGGACACTTTATGTTTGAACTCGCCATCATGTGGGAGTGGGCGCAATTCGCCGTGCGCTGGCTGCATGTCATCACGGCCATCGCCTGGATCGGCTCTTCCTTTTATTTCATCGCGCTCGATCTCGGTCTGGTCGCCCGCCCCGGCCTGCCGGAAGGCGTCTCCGGCGAGGAATGGCAGGTCCATGGCGGCGGGTTCTACAATATCCAGAAATACATGGTCGCGCCCGCGCACATGCCCGAGCACCTGATCTGGTTCAAATGGGAATCCTATTTCACCTGGATGTCCGGCTTTCTGATGCTGGCGCTGGTCTATTATGGCGGCGCGGACCTGTTCCTGGTCAATCGCAGCGTGCTCGACGTCTCCGCCCCGGTCGCGATCCTGATCTCGCTTGCCTCGCTTTCCATCGGCTGGCTGTTCTATCACTATCTCTGCAAATCGCCGCTCGGCAAGCACACGATCGGCTTGATGCTGCTGCTCTATGTGCTGCTGGTGTTCATGGCCTGGGGCTACTCGCACCTCTTCACCGGCCGCGCGGCCTTCCTGCATATGGGCGCGTTCACCGCGACGATCATGACCGCCAATGTGTTCTTCGTGATCATCCCGAACCAGAAGATCGTGGTCGCCGACCTGAAGGCTGGCAAGACGCCCGATCCGAAGCTCGGCAAGGAGGCCAAGCAGCGCTCGCTGCACAACAACTACCTGACGCTGCCGGTCATCTTCTTCATGCTTTCGAACCACTATCCGCTGGCATTCGCGACCACATATAGCTGGATCATCGCATCGCTGGTGTTCCTGATGGGCGTCACCATAAGGCACTATTTCAACACCGTTCATGCCCGCAAGGGTCAGCCGAACTGGACCTGGTTGCTGACCGCGCTCATCTTCATCGTGATCATGTGGCTGTCCACCTCTCCGCAATTCTTCAAGGCGGAAAACCCCGACATGGCGGTCGCCCCCGCCTTCGAGAAATTTGCCGCGGACCCGCATTTCGCCGATGCCAAGCAGGTGGTTTCGACGCGCTGTTCGATGTGCCACATGGCCGAGCCCGTCTATGAGGGTATTCACCGCCCGCCGCTCAATGTGCGCTTCGAGACCGACGCGGAAATCGCCGCGCGCGCAAGCCAGATTTACTTGCAGGCCGGCCGCAGCCATGCCATGCCTCCGGGGAACGTAACCGGCATGACGCCGGACGAACGGGCGAAGCTGGTGGCATGGTACAGGTCGAGCACGCAGGCAAAGAGCGAATGATCCTCAGGGGGCGGTTGCTGTCGTTTCACCGCCGCCCCGAGGACCTCTCGGATACGGCGAGCTATCTTTACGAGGAAGATGGCGGGCTGCTGATCGAAGGCGGCCGCATCACCGCTTGCGGCGCGTTTGCCGCTATCAGGGCCGAGGCGCCGGATAATGTCGAGATCATCGATCATCGCCCGCATCTGATCCTGCCGGGCCTGATCGACACCCATCTGCACGTTCCGCAGATGCAGGTGATCGGCTCCTATGCCGCGAACCTCCTGGAATGGCTCAACACCTACACCTTCGTCGAGGAACAGCGCTTTTCCGATCCCGCGCATGCCGACCGCATCGCCGTCGCCTTCTTCGACGAGATGATCCGCCAGGGCACGACCACCGCCGTTGCCTATTGCTCGGTGCACAAGGCCTCCGCCGACGCCTATTTCGCGGAAGCAGAGCGCCGCAACATGCTGATGCTCGGCGGCAAGGTGATGATGGACCGCAATGCGCCGGACGCGCTCACCGATACGCCGCAGACAAGCTATGACGACACGAAGGCCGTGATCGCCGCATGGCACGGCAAGGGCCGCAACCACGTCGTCATCTCGCCGCGCTTCGCCATCACCTCCACGCCGGAGCAAATGGAGATGGCGGCGGCACTCGCACGCGAATTCCCAGACTTGCATATCCAGACGCATCTGTCGGAAAACCTGGCGGAGATCGAGTTCGCCTGCTCGCTCTATCCGAAGGCCAAGGACTATACCGATATCTACGCCCATTACGGTCTGTTGCGGGAGAACATGCTGCTGGGTCACGCGATCCACCTTTCGGAGCGCGAACGCGATGCGATCTCGGAAACCGGCGCGGTCGCCGTCCATTGCCCGACCTCGAACCTGTTTCTCGGTTCCGGCCTGTTTCCGCTGAAGGAGTTGGAACGCCGGGACGGGCCGGTGCGCATCGCGGTTGCCACCGATATCGGCGGCGGCACCAGCTATTCGATGTTGAAGACCATGGACGAGGCCTACAAGATCCAGCAATTGCGCGGCGAACGGCTGACGCCGCTGGAGAGCTTCTTCCACATGACGCGCGGCAATGCCGAGGCGCTTGGCCTTGCCGACAGGATCGGCACGCTGGAACCGGGCACCGATGCCGATATCGTCGTGCTGGATGCGCGCGCGACCCCTGCCATGGCGCTGAAGATGGAGGCCGCCAGCACGCTTGCCGAGGAGCTTTTCCTGCTGCAGACGCTCGGCGACGACCGGGCGATCGCCGAGACCTATGTTGCCGGGAGGCCGGCCAAATCGGCGATATGACGCGGCTTGGCAGATCGTCACTCATATGTGATAAGACTATTTATATTTGATGCTGGAGGAAATCATGTTCTCGGAGCCCTTGACCATTGCCGACCTGAAGAAGCGGGCGAAATGGCGCGTGCCGAAGATGTTTTACGACTACGCCGACAGCGGCGCATGGACGGAAAGCACCTATCGCGCCAATGAGGCGGATTTTACCAAGATCCACCTGCGCCAGCGGGTCCTGGTCGACATGTCGAACCGCTCGCTTGCCTCCACTATGATCGGCGAGAACGTATCGATGCCGGTCGCGCTCGCGCCCACCGGGCTTTGCGGCATGCAGCATGCCGATGGCGAAATCCTCGCCGCCCAGGCGGCGGAGGAGGCCGGCGTCCCCTTCACCCTGTCGACCATGAGCGTCTGCTCGATCGAGGATGTCGCCGAACACACGACCAAGCCGTTCTGGTTTCAGCTTTATGTGATGAAGGACCGTGGCTTTGTCGAAAGCCTGATCGGCCGCGCCAAGGCCGCGGGCTGCAGCGCGCTGGTGCTGACGCTTGACCTGCAGATCCTCGGCCAGCGTCACAAGGACCTCGTCAACGGGCTTTCCACCCCGCCGAAATTCACGCCGAAACATGTCTGGCAGGTCGGCACCCGCCCGTTCTGGGCGCTGGACATGCTGCAGACCAAGCGTCGCTCGTTCCGCAATATCGTCGGCCACGCGCCGGCCTCCTCCGACCTGTCCTCGCTCGCCGTCTGGACCGCCGAACAGTTCGATACGCGGCTCTCATGGGCGGATGTGGAATGGATCCGTGAGCGCTGGGGCGGCAAGCTGATCCTGAAGGGCGTGCTCGACACCGAGGACGCCGCGATGGCGGCGAAGACCGGGGCCGATGCCATCATCGTCTCCAACCATGGCGGCCGCCAGCTCGACGGCGCGCTGTCCTCGATCTCGATGCTGCCGAAGATCGTCGATGAAGTCGGCGGCGATATCGAAATCCACATGGATGGCGGCATCCGTTCAGGCCAGGATATCCTGAAGGCCCGCGCGCTCGGCGCCAGGGGCACCTATATCGGCCGCCCCTATCTCTACGGCCTCGGCGCCATGGGCAAGAAGGGCGTCACCCGCGCCCTCGACATCCTCCGCAAGGAACTCGACGTGACGATGGCGCTCTGCGGCAAGCGCGATATCGAGGAAATCGACCGCAGCATTCTGGCGAAGGTGGATTTTTGAGGGAGCGGTAGAGGGCTGAATAGTATTTGCCGCTATGCCGCTTGCTTTGGCTCGCCAATCTCTCGCCTTGAGGCTGGTGAGCAGCAGATGGCCTTGCCGCTTGCTCCCAATATTCTCTCCCGCTGGCGGGAGAGATGCCCCGACAGGGGCAGTGAGGGTGGAACGGCATCTCGTCTCGTGAAGGCGCTCGCGGTGACAGTCTCCCCCCTCACTGTCGCTTTCGCGACATCTCTCCCCTCCGGGGCGAGAAGATTGGGGGCTGTGCGGAGAGGCTACAAGTCCGTGCGCGTAACTACCCCACTCGGCCCGTCGCCAGCACGTTTGCCCAGTCCTCATATCCCCGTTCCCGCGCCATTGCGACCATCCGGCTCGTATCGTAGCGCACCTGGCGGAAGGTTGGCGTCCAGCCCATTTCCGTCTTCTCGATAAGCGCGTAGCAGGCGAACGGCGTGGCGGTTTCGAGCTTGTGGTCGACGGGGACGTGGTAGGCGAAACCGGGGCAGCCGACGGAGCCTGGATTGACGATCAGGCGGCCATCGGCGAGCATCACCGAGCGGGCGACATGGCTGTGGCCGCACAGGATCAGCGGATAGGTGATGCCGGCGGCAAGGGCCTCGATCTCCGTCTGTCCGCGCAGCGTGAAGCGGCCATTGTCGAGCAGTTCCTCCAGCCACATGACCTCGTCGTTCTTGGGCGTGGCGTGGCAGAGATAGACCTCCTGCGCCACCACGGCGGCGCTCGGCATGTCGCGGATCCATTGCAGATGCTCGTCCGAAAGCTCGCCGAAGATCGGCTTTTCCCAGTCGCCCATGTCCTCGAAAGGCCGGTCGACCAGCGCGCGATCGTGATTGCCGCGCACCGTGGTGAGCCGAAGCGAAAGCAGGCGGGCGGCGGTTTCGCCGGCGGCCAGCGGCCCGGACAGGCTGTCGCCGAGATTGACGATCAGATCAGGTTGATGCTGCTCGATATCGGCAAGCACGGCCTTGAGCGCGTCGATATTGCCGTGAATATCGGCGATCGCGGCGATCGTCATCAGCTGCCCCGATAGGTGGAATAGGCGTGGGCCGAAACGAGCAGCGGCACATGGTAATGCGCGGTGACATCGGCGATCGCGAAACGCAGCGGGATATCTTCCAGGAAGGCAGGCTCAGTTAACGTCGCGCCGGTGCGCCTGAGATAGTCGCCAGCATGGAAAACGAGTTCGTACTGTCCCGGCTCGACTTCCTCTGATGTCAGCATCGCCCCGCCATCGATCCGGCCATCATCATTGGTGTAGACGGTCTTGAGAAAGATGCGCTCCGCGCCCTTGATGCGGTAGAGATCGATCTTCATCTCCGAAGCGGGCTGGCCAAGGGCGGTGTCGAGAACATGGGTGGTCAGGCCGGTCATGGGGTTGCCTCCTCGATGATGAACGGATCGGAATAGAAATATTCCTCGAGATTGTCGCCCGGCCCGGCGCGATCGACAACCAGAAAATCGCTGGTCTCGCCGAGCGCCATCAGCGGATGGTGCCAGACATTGGCATTATAGTTCACGCCCTGCCCGCTTTCGGCGAAAAACACGCGCGGGATGGACGGCACGCCGCCTTCATCTTCGGCGACCACCACCAGAAAGGGACGCGGCGACAGCGGCGAGAAGCTCTGGCTCCCGAGCGGATGGCGCTCCATCATGTCGACCGTATAGGGAAAGCGGCGCGGCTCGCCCCGGAAGATGTTGAGGATCACCGCTGCCCCCTCGCCCAAAGCCTCGGCGCGGGCCAACGCGTGAAACCGCGTGGTCGTGCCGCCATTGATCATCCTGGCTTTCGCCGGATCCGGCGCAATCACGGTGCCGAACGGCGCGAACGCCGCCGGCGTCAGCCGTTCAAGCGCCAGCTTTCTCATGCCTTCACCCCGTAGAGCCTCAGCCGGCTGATGCCGCCATCGGGGAAGATCGCGAGCCGCACATGGGTGACAGGGCCGATATCGGCAACCGCGCTGCCGCCGAACTCATGGATATGGTCGGCCTGCAGCTTGGTCTGTTCAAGGATCGGCTGCCAGTGCTCCGAGGCTTCGATCTCCTCCATGCTGAACACGTCCTTCTGCTCCGGCAGGTTGGCGCCGAGCAGCATGCAAGTATCGGGATAATTGCCCTTGAAATGGGCGGTATCGACAACGGCGCGCCGGATGATGCCGGGATGGCCGAGCTTGAAGATCACCCAGTCATGCCCCGGCCCGCGGCGACGCGCGGTCTCCCAGCCATCACCCATATTGACGCCGCGACCGGGGGCGAGCATGCGGTCGGGATGGCCGTAATGGGCATCCGACCAGTGCAGCGCATGGGTGCCGCCGAAGATATAGGCAAGATCGATCTCCTCGTTCTCGCCGACCTTCTCCCAATTGAAATAGGCCGAACCGTAGACCCTGAGCCGCGCAATGCCGCCATCGGGGAAGATGTGCAGGCGCAGATGCGTGAACACCTTCTGGCGGGTGTCCTGATCCATCTCGAAATAATGGTGCTTGTCGGGGCCGAGATCGACGCGCGCAAGCACCTCCTGCCAGTCGGCGTTCTCGTCCGGCTCGCCGCTTTCCATGAAGCAGCCCTCGATCGAACACTGCGGCGGGTAGTTGCCGGTGAAATAGCTGGTGTCGACGTCGAAACCGCGGATGCGGCCGGGCATGGCGAGCCTGATAATCGCCCAATCATGGCCGGGCACACGCTTGCGGCGGCTTTCCCAGCCATCCATCCACTTGCCGTGCTCGTCATATTCGCCGGGCAGGAAAACGGCGGCGTCATCCTTCAGCATGCGGGCAAGCGGCGCGAAGAACTGGTCCGTGGCATAGATCGCCCGCGCGCCGAGACGGGCGGAGGCAAGGTTGATCGCGCCGACCGCGAAATCGGGCAGGGCAACGGACGTTTCTTGTTCTGACATGGTTTACTCCGCGAGCATGTGGCGCAGCCTGAGACCGGCGATCTTCTCGACCTCAGCACAGGCTGTTTCAAGCTCGACGGCTTCGGAACTGTCGATCCGTTGCCGGAAGGCGGAGAGAATATCGTCCTTATTGAGGCCGCTGACCGCAATAATGAAAGGAAAGTTGAACTTGTCTATATAGGCGGAATTGAGCTCAGTAAACTCCGCATGCTCTTCGGGCGACAGCCGGTCGAGGCCCGCCCCCGCCTGCTCGCGGCGGCTTTCCTCGGTCAACCCGCCCGCGATCGCAAGCTTGCCGGCAAGGTCGGGATGGGCGCGCAGCACGCCGAGCCGTTCATCCTCGGGCGCCTCCCGGAACACCGTCGCAAGCGCGTCGGCAACGCCCGTTGCAGTCAACGGCTCATGGACCAGGCCCCGGTCATAGGCGCGCTCGGCGATGAAAGGGGAGTGCTCGTAGACGCCGCCGAAACGACTGACGAATGCATCGCGGGCAATCATTGCGCATCCTCCTGCGGCAGGTGGTTCTCGTACCAGTGGCGCGCGATCTCGATCCGCTTCGCCAGCCAGACCTTGTCGTGGTTCTGGACGTAATCGAGGAAGCGCTTCAGCCCCGCCAGCCGACCCGGCTTGCCGACAAGGCGGCAGTGCAGCCCGATCGACATCATCTTCGGCGCGCCCTCGCGGCCTTCGTCATAGAGCGTATCGAAGGCGTCCTTCAGATAGGTGAAGAACTGCTCGCCGGAATTGAAGCCCTGGGGGGTAGCGAAACGCATGTCATTATTGTCAAGCGTATAGGGGATGCGCAGGAACGGCTTGCCCTCCGACGTGCGCACCCAGTAGGGCAGGTCGTCGGCATAGGTATCGGAGGAATAGAGGAAACCGCCCTCCTCCATCACGAGGTCCAGCGTGTTGACCGAGGGCTTGCCCTGATAGAGGCCATAGGGCCGTTCGCCGGTGATTTCGGTGTGAAGCCGCACCGCCTCGCGGATATGGGCGCGCTCGGTGTCGATGTCGAAATCCTTGTATTCCAGCCATCTGAGGCCATGGCTTGCGATTTCCCACCCGGCCTCCTTCATGGCGGCGACGGCTTCCGGGTTGCGGGCCATCGCCTGGGTCACGCCATAGACGGTGACCGGGATTTCCAGGCGCGTGAACAGCCGCCACAGCCGCCAGAAGCCGGCGCGCGAACCATATTCATAGAGCGATTCCATGTTCATGTTGCGCTGGCCGGGCCAGGCCTCGGCGCCGACGATTTCAGACAGCAGGCATTCCGACGCCGGGTCGCCGTCGAGAATGCAACTCTCGCCGCCCTCCTCGTAATTGATCACGAACTGCACGGCGATATTGGCCTCGCCCGGCCATTTCGGGTCCGGCGGATTGCGGCCGTAACCCACAAGTTCGCGCGGATATGCGTTCGTTTCAGCGTCCATCATGCCCTCAATTCCATTCCTTGCCGACGGTAGACGACCATCGGCATCGCCGGAAGAGATAAGGCGAAAAGGCCGGCAGGAATCAAGGGGAAAAGCCAGATCGGCCCGATTGCCGCCACACAGCCTCTAGGCCGACTGCCGCGCCCTGACGGCGCCCATCGGATGCAGCGAATGGACGCAGAACGGCGCGCCGGGCTCCTCTTCGATGAACAGCGCGATATGATCGACCTCGACCGGCTCCAGCAGGATCGGCCCGAAAAACGCCGCGACCGAGCGCTCCATCCGCGCCATTTCGCTTGGGGAAAGAGGGCCGGTCAGCGGCATGTGAAAGGAGAAGGCGGCAAGCACGTCCGGCTCGCCCCAGCGATGCAGATTGGCAAACTGCACCGGCGTCAGCCCGCCCGAGGCCCGCCGCTCGATCTCGGCCTCGGAAAGCGGCGCGCGGAAGGCGTCGAATTCGGTGACGATGCTGGCGGCAAGCGTATCGAGTGCGGGAACCGCCGTCATCGGCGCGAGCGCCAGGATATCGCGGCGATGAACGACCGTGAGCGGCGGCAAGGTGAAGGGCTGAAAGCGCATGGCAAAGCGCATCATCGCCTTCAGCAGCATGGATTCGTTCATGCCTTCGGTCAGATGAAACGGCGATTTCAGCATGCCCTGAAACCCGTAGCGGCGCGGCAGAGCCGTGTGATAGGCGATCTCGGCAAGCGGCAGGCCGGTGATCATCGGCGGCTCGACCACCTCGCCGGAAAACGCGCTCCGCCCGATCCAGTTCGCGCCCACGATGGCGAGCCCGTCATGCGGCGATGGCGTAAAGCAGATAGCATAGCGTTCGGCGGGCATCGCGGGTCACATGAGGAAACGGTTTCTCG
>MDSV01226162.1_pt1 | contig 70290 bp, 68 predicted proteins | sample 810851 | NCBI WGS metagenome assembly MDSV01 (sample SAMN05326640, study PRJNA326480) | marine metagenome | isolation source: seawater | place: Atlantic Ocean: North East | collected 2012
GAGGACTATTATGATACTTAATTTTACTGACCCATTTTTTACCACTCGTGTATTAGGGTTTGAACCTTTATTTGATAGATTGCAGAGACTTTCAGAGTCTAATGATCGCTCTTCAAGCTATCCTCCATACAATATAAGCAAAGACGGTAATCTTTTTGCTATTGAAATTGCAGTTGCTGGTTTGTCAAAAGATGACATCCAAATTGAGCTTGCTGATGGAGTTTTAAGCATAAGTTATGACGGACCAAAAACTGAAGTAATAAATGGTGAAAATAAAGTTGTATATCAAGGAATTGCTCAAAGAGCTTTCAAACAACAATTCACTCTATCTGAAGATGTTATTGTTCAAGGAGCAGAACTAATAAATGGTTTGCTGACTGTAAATCTTGAAAAAGTTATTCCTGATGAAAAGAAACCTAGAATGATTGAGATTAAATCACCGAAAAGAATCTCAAATAAATAATACTCCACAAAGTTGGAATGGGGGTGCATAATGCACCCCTAGCGTTATTAATGACAAAATATAAGAAATGAAATTATTAAAGATATTCTTTATATCTACATTATTTATTTGTGTTCAAGCAGAGCCAATAAATACTGGTCATGCCGAAGTCTCTCTCGTTAAATATAATTTTTCCAAATCAGAAGATAGAAATAATCTGATTGGAATAAAAATGGATATGCAAAAAAATTGGCATACATATTGGAAGAATCCTGGAGATTCTGGAGGGCCAATCAAATTAAAATGGGAAACTGATAAAGATATTGAAATTAGCGAAATCAGGTGGCCGAGACCTGAATTAATTCCTTACGAACCATTAATGACTTATGGTTACAAAGACTTCGTAATATTTCCATTTGAATATGTAAAAAAAGGTGATCAAAATTTAAAAATAAAATTAACTATAGATTTTTTAATATGTGATGATATTTGCGTACCAGAAAAAGCACTAATAGAGACTTCATTTAATGAAATACTTATAGATGATGAGCTAAAGAAATGGAATGATTTGGTGCCTGCTATTACGTTACCTGTTCTTGCAAAGTTTAAAAATAATTTCATTGAATTGCGGTTTTCATATAATGATCAGATTAGTTCAGTTATATTTTTTATAAACGAACAAGACATAGTTGATCATCCAGGTAGACAAATTCTTGTTAAAGAGGAAAATAATTGGCTTCTAAGAATCCCAACCATAGAAAATCAATCTAACTTAAATTCTATTAATGGGGTTTTATCCATAAATGATTCTGAGTTATTTTTAATAAATGGTGAAATAGATAAAACAGGCTCCCAAAACTCATCAATTAGTTTTTTGCAAGCAATTATATTTGCATTTTTGGGTGGTTTAATACTTAACCTTATGCCATGCGTCTTTCCTATAATTTCTTTAAAAATTCTAAGTTTTGTTTCTTTAGGAAATGAATCAAATACTAAAATAAGATTGCACTCGCTATCTTTTTGTATAGGAGTACTAATATCATTCTTATTAATTGGTTTGTCATTAGTGCTTTTAAAACAAACAGGAAGTTATCTAGGATGGGGCTTTCAACTCCAATCTCCAATAATAGTAAGTGTTTTGAGTATTTTGATGTTTGTAATAGGTATTATGTTATTAACAGATATAAATATTGGGACATCTCTCACAAGGCTTGGTGGTCTTGGTTCAAATAAAATTAGTGGGTCTTTTTTTACAGGTGTGCTTGCGGTTATAGTTGCTTCTCCATGCACTGCTCCTTTTATGGGAGCTGCCCTTGGATATGCATTAATACAACCTTCAGGAGTAACTATGCCAATTTTTGCATCACTAGGTGCTGGATTTGCAATGCCATATCTAGTCTTATCTATGTCACCAAATCTAATTAAACTACTACCAAAGCCTGGTAAATGGATGGTTACTTTAAAAGAATTTTTTGCATTTCCAATGTTTGCAACTGCGTTATGGTTAATTTGGGTTTTTAGTTTGCAGACAAATATTGATTTATTAATTAGTCTGTTACTTTCAATTCTTATTATCTCTCTTTTGTTTTGGTTAATATTGAAAATTAAAAATACGAAGATACAAATGTTTGTTTGGATATTAATTTTTTCTACAGCAGTATTTGAAGGGTTATATATTCAATCGTATGAAGAAGATATTTCTAAATTAAACTCTTCAACAAAATATCTAGATGATAAATCTTGGAATATAAATATTGAGGAAAATTTTAAAACGAACAAGCAAGCATATTTAATAAATTTTACTGCTGCATGGTGTATTACATGCCAAGCTAATGACAAAATTGCTCTTTCTAGACCAAAAGTTAAACAATATATGAAAGAAAATAATATTGAATATATCGTTGCTGATTGGACTAATAAAAATGATGAAATTTTAAGAACTTTAGAAAAATATAATAGAAATGGAGTGCCGCTTTATATTTATTGGAAACCAGGAATGCAGGAATCAAAAATACTCCCAGCAATATTAACGGAAAAATTACTATTAGATATTTTCAAACTAAACTAAAAAATAATATAATCAAAAAATATTAAATAGGGAAAATTTATGTTTGGTACGCTATTTCAAATTTTTGGTACTGTTCATCTCATAACTATAGCGGTAGTTATAATAGTTTCTATCATATTACCTAAGCTTTACAAAAATAAATTAGAAACTCAGAAATCTACAATGAGTAAAATTATTGCAGGCATAATTTTCTTACATGTGATAATTTCTCCATATAAAGACTTGTATCTTTTAGCAAATCCATATGACTGGAGAGAGACTATACCTATTCATATGTGCGATCTTTCAGAAATATTTTTAATTTGGTTTTTATTAGGTGGTCCAAGAATATTATATCTATGTGCGTTTTTTTGGGGTCTTGGTGGAGCAACTATGGCAATCCTCACACCAGATATAAGTCATCATGACTTAGATTATATTTTCTTTATGGTTGGGCATGGAATGATTGTTGTTGGAATAATGTATGCAACGATAAGTTTGGGCAATCGTCCATATGCAAAAGATATATTAACAGTTTCTGCAATAACTCTGTTTATATTGCTGCCAATTGTTTATGGTATTAATCTTTTATTGGGTGAGCCTGCTAATTTCTGGTATTTGATTGCTAAACCAGATGGCGCATCTCTTTTAGATATGTTCCCAGACCCTCCATTACATCTGCTTTATACAACACCTATAGCAATTGCAATGTTTTATTTAATTTACCTACCTTATTTTATAAAAGATAGAATAAATAAATAAACTATATTTTGCCTAAAACTACAAAATCAACATAAAATAGAGTTTTAAATATATTAACTATGGAAAATTTTAAAAATTTAGTTGTAAGTGTTTGGAATCAAGGGTTTCTAGGTATAGATCTTGGTTCAATAATTTCATCTTTAATTGTAATTCTCATCGCCTTTTTATTAAGAGGCTTTATTATTTCTGTAATATTAAATACATTTACAAAACTTGCAGATAAAACAGAGTCAAAAATTGATGATGAAATACTAGATGCTTTAAAAAGACCAATTGGCCTAGTGCCAATAACCATCGCTCTATATATTTGCACCTTAATACTTCCTTTATCAGGGTCTATAGGTGATATTGCAACAAATATAGTTAAATCGTTTGTGGTTTTTACAATTTTTAGTGTTTTGGCAAATAGTGTTAAGCCTATTTTTGAAACTCTATCTACTAGCTCTTGGCTAACTGCATCAATGCAAATGTGGCTAGAACGAGCTTCTAAATTTATTGTCTGGGTGATAGGTGCTGCAATAATATTGGATATTTTTGGTATTCAAATTGGACCTATAGTCGCGGGGTTAGGTCTTTTCTCAGTTGCTGTTGCATTAGGAGCCCAAGATTTCTTCAAAAATTTAATATCTGGAATACTTATCATTGGCGAACATAGATTTCAGCCAGGTGATCGTATTGAAGTTCAAGGTCAATTACATGGTATTGTTGAGACTATTGGCTTTAGATCAACAGTAATAAGAACTTTTGATACAGCACCAATGGTTATACCTAATAAAGATCTTTCTGATGTAAAAGTTATTAATCATGGAGAAATGATTAATAGAAGAATTAATTGGAAAATTAATTTAATTTATTCAACTACTGTAGAACAACTAGAATCTATAAGAAATGATATAAAGAAATATATTATTGCAAGTAATGACTTTGCAACGGATGGTGATTTAGATCCTGTTGTAAGAGTTGTAGAATTAGGAGGAAGTTCAATTGATGTAATGATAGTTGCATATGCAGACCCAATGGGTTTTGCAATATTTAATGAAGTTAAAGAAAAATTGATCTTTAATATTATGAAAATTGTTAAAGAAAATAATTCTGAATTTGCATATCCCTCAACATCTCTTTATGTAGAATCCATGCCAAATAAATAAGAATGTTATATGAACGATCAAATTATTCTTTCATCTACTTTAATAGCCCTTCTATGTTTATTTATATGGGGAAAGGTAAGGTATGATGCACTTACAATAGGTGCCTTATTTGTTCTTGTAGTTCTTGAAATAATTCCTGCTAATGAAGCATTTGCTGGTTTCGCCCACCCTGCCGTAATAACAGTTGCGCTTGTATTAATAATTAGCCAAGGTTTAAGCAATTCTGGTATTGCTGGACTTGTTGGTAAGTTAATTGGAGGTAGGGAATTCAATGAGTTTCAATTCCTAGTTTGTTTGCTTTTTATTGCGGCTATCTTATCTTCGTTTATAAATAATATTGGTGCATTAGCAATCCTTCTTCCAATAACACTAAATATTTGTCAAAAAATGGAATGGCATCCATCAAAATTTTTAATGCCTCTAGCATTTGCTTGTATTTTGGGAGGAATGAACACAGCTATAGGCACTCCACCGAATATAATTATTTCAGAATATAAAGCATCTATTTCTAATGCTGGTTTTAATTTTTTTGATTTTTCTTATGTTGGCCTGGTAATTACAATTATATGTATTTTATTTATTGCATTTATTGGTAATAAATTAATATTTTTACGAAAAGAAATTCCTACAAGTGAGCATCTTATTAATTTAAAAGGTTATTTATTTGAAGTCCTTGTCAACGAAGGAAGTTCTTCAATTGGAATGACTTTGTATGCATTTAAAAAACAAGCCGGAGAAGATACAGAAATATTGGGCATAGTCTCTGAAAGTGGCTCTGTAAAAAAAGTTCAAAATAATATGAGAATAAAAGCAGGACAAATACTTGTTATCAAAACTCCTCCTGATGATATTGGCAATATCTTAGATATTTTTGATTTCTCAATTCCGAAAGAACTTCATTCCTTTGATGAGGATGATCTTGAAGAAATTGAAGTAATGATTACTCCTGGCTCAAGACTAATAGGAAGAAAGTATGATTTCTTTTTAAAATTAGCATTTGAAGAGCTAAATCTTTTGGGATTATGGAGAAAGGGCTCAAAATATAGAACAAGATTAACAAGAGAAACGTTTAAAGCTGGTGATGTTTTGCTTTTAGGTGTAAGAGACCTTGCTGAAGAGGATGTGTCAAATAAAATTAAGCATTTAGGCTTAATGCCTCTTAGACAAAGAGAACTTCAAACAATACCGAGCAGAAGTAGACTGATAAAAGGATTGGTTTTTTTTGCACTATCAATTTTTTTAGTTTCGTTTAATTATTTAAGTCCTGCAATAGCTTTTTTATTATGTGTACTTGGTTTTGCAAGAATTAAAATTATTGATAGTAATTTTTATAGAGGTATAGATTGGCCAATTGTTGTTATGTTGGCAGCAATGATTCCAATAGGAACAGCTCTTCAAACAACCGGTCTAAGTAGTTTAATTGCAACATTAATATCTGAATATGCAGCAGACCTCAGTTTATTTTGGATACTTTTAATTATTTTAATTGTTACTATGGCAACTACAGATATTATTAATAATGCTGCTACAGCTGTCATAATGGCACCAATATCCACGGGAATTGCTATAGAGCTAGGGTACTCAATAGAGCCTTTTCTTATGGTAGTTGCTGTTGGAGCAAGTTGTGCTTTTTTAACACCTATAGGACACCAATGTAATACGGTTGTAATGGGTCCAGGTAATTATAAATTTACTGACTACTGGCGCATGGGATTACCTATGGATATTCTTATTATCATAGCCACTATCCCAATGATTCTTTTTGTTTGGACTTGATGGACGAAAAATTTAAAAGGCCTAATAAATTAACAGGCAAACCATTTCAAAGAGGTTTCCAAGACGAATCCGGAAGAGTCTTTTTAAGATATATAAATAAACATGGTAATGATGGTTATTATTTAGAAGAATGGAAAAAAGATATGGATAGTTACTTAAAAAAACTCAATAAATTACGTGCTAATCCTGACTGAGATCTGCCATAGCATCCATAATTAAATCATAATCCCTATAAAATTCTTTTGATGCGCCTTCTTCTCTTGTGCTTGGTGAATTTACATTGGCTCCCTCACCTATTTTAACAATTCCCCAATTTTCAAGTATTTGAAAAAAAGATATTAATAATTCAACATTATTAATCCAAGTAAACCAAGATAATCTTGACCAATTTTGAATTGGTCCTTCAGCTGGTGTATTCTTAGTAATTCTTACAAAGACGATATCATTTTTTCTATCTACAAAAATATATTGTCCAAATCTTCCACTAGCATTAAAAATTTTTGAATCTTCTGTATATCTTGAAACCCACCAATGTAAAGAATAACCTCGCTTATAATCAGTCCACCAATTAGGAGTATCCCAGACGTATTGAAAGGTTTCGTCTATCATTTCTTTAGAAATTATCTGTTCATCATGCCATACACCACTATTTGAAAATAACTGACCAAATCTAGCATAATCTCTTGCTGACATATCTATACAACAATATGTAAGAACATTTTGTTGCGAATCTCTCCAAAGAGTTTTATTTTTAACCTCAAGTTTATCCAAAATTCTTTCTTCTAAAAGAACATCTGCTTTTTTACCAGTTACTTTTAAAAGAATATCTCCTAACAACATAGAATTAACATTATTGTATTCAAAAAGAGTATCAGGTTTTTTTTCAAGTCCTACCTTTTTTGAATACTCTAGATGGTCGGGTTGAAAAAACATCATTTCATGTTGAGTTTCAGGATATTCAAGACCACTAGACATATTTAAAAGCTGCCTAATTGTTATTTCAGAACGATCGTCATTGAAATAATCTAAATATTCTGAAGCTTTATCATCCAAGCTGTTGATTTCGCCCTTATCTACTGAAATTAAAATTAAAGCAGCATAATAACTTTTAGCCATTGACCATGAAGTACCAAATGAATTTTTATCAAAACCATCAGCATATTTTTCTGCGATTAGTACTCCATCTTTTATCAATACCACAGATTGAGTTGCATCATCTCTAAAAGATAGATCAAATAATTTTTCTACTTTTTCTTTTGCTACTCCCATATCTTCAGGTGATGCCTCATCCCAAGATTCAGTTGGAGTTGCATGAACCTGTATAAAAAATAATGGAAATATTATAAAACTAGAAATTAAAACTTTTCTACTTAAAAATGACTTCATACTGAGTTTCCTATTTATAAACTATGATAATAATATATGTTTTTTATTTAAATTAAAATCATAATTATAACTTATAATATAAATTATATTGATATTATATTATAAATATATATAATAATGTTTTTAAGGGTTAATTATGAAAAAAATACTATTTATATCTATTTTTTTAACACAACTTGAGCTAGATGCTACATCGCATGAAGTAAAAATGTTAAACCAAGGAGCTGAAGGCGTCATGGTTTTTGAGCCGGCTTTTTTAGAAATAAATCCAGGAGATAGTGTTATCTTTAAAGCATTTGATGCAGCTCATAATTCTGCATCCATACCAGGTATGATTCCAGAAAATGCACAGACTTGGGATAGTGGTTTAAGCAAAGATTTGACAGTTACCTTTAATGAGCCAGGAATTTATGCATATCAGTGCACACCTCATGTAATGATGGCTATGGTGGGAGTAATCCAAGTTGGAAATAACATATCAAATCTAGACAATATTAAAAGTATGGCTGAAAAATTTAAATCATCTTTTGTTATGAATCAATCAAGACTGGACAACTATATATCTAAAATTAAATAACGATGAAACCAAAAAATTTTTCAGATTTTTTTGCCCTTTCTATGACAAAATTTTTTAGGTTTATAGCTGATACTTTTTTTGCAAAGCGTTATGGTCATAGAGCCGTAGTATTAGAAACTATTGCTGGTGTTCCAGGCATGGTAGCTGGCATGCTTATTCATCTAAGAAGCTTAAGAAAAATGCAAACAGGGTATGGAGATCAAATAAGAGAGATGTTAGCAGAGGCAGAAAATGAAAGAATGCATTTAATGTTTTTTATTGAAATAGCTAAACCAAATCTTTTTGAAAGGTTTCTAGTAATTGCAGCTCAAGCAGTTTTTATGGCTTTCTATCTATTTATGTATATCTTCTTCCCAAAAACATCTCATAGGATGATTGGATATTTTGAGGATGAGGCTGTGAAAAGTTACACAGAATACTTAAATTTAGTTAAAAGTGGCAAAGTTATGAATATAAGAGCTCCAAAAATTGCAATTGAATACTATAACCTTAAAAAAGAAGCTAAGTTGTCAGATTTAATATTCTCTGTAAGAGCTGATGAAATGCATCATGCAGAAGTTAACCATAATTATGCAGACAATCTAAATAGAAAAATTTCAAAAGGAATCTTAAATCAAGACTCAAAAAAAGAAGTTGCTTAACCTTATACTCTTTTAAATTTTTTTGTGTAAAATTATTGTTCGATTAGGGCGAGTAACTCAGTTGGTTAGAGTGTCTGCTCGACACGCAGGAAGTCGGGAGTTCGAATCTCTCCTCGCCCACCACTCATGATTTCATTTCTGATTAAAGATAATTCTTAAACTTTCAGCAGTCTCTGATGGCGAAGAAGGAAATCCTGCGATCTCAAACTCCATTCCGCCTTCTGCTAAGAGCATGATGTTTCCATTATCAGGATCTTCAGAGTTTGCAAATATGATTTCAACAGGTGACGCATCCCCAGGGAAAAAAGTTTTTTCAGTTATACCATTGAATTCATTCTCAAACTCAAGTCTTGCTACTGGGTCATCATCTTGTAAAATTTCAATAGTCTGATAAATATCAAACCCAGAAGCGTTAAGTACATCTTTTAGACCTAAGATGGGCTTAAACGGATCATTATATTCAAGTGCAAAGTTTGTCTGTTTTGCCGTAAGAAGAATCTCTGCGATATGACCATCTCTTTCCAATTTGACTGCAAGTGGTGCAAATTTGCTACTGAGATAATCACCATCAATTATCATATTAATTTTCATTTCAATGCATCTAATCTTTTAATCATTCAAATTTGAATAACTTTATTCTGAAATCTGTTCTGCAACCCAGCTTAGTGACCAATTATGTCCCAACCGTTCTCCATTATAAATTTCAGGCAATCTTGTTACTAAACTACCCTCTAAATCTATAACTTGAGGATCATATTGTAAATCATTAAATGCTCCATCTAATTCTTTAATTGTTCTCCACTGATTAAAAACTACATTATCCCCAATCTGATTTGGGGGATAATAATCACATATATTTCTAAAAAGTCCTGATCTTAAGTTAGATGATATAGGCCCAGTTAAAGGTCCAGCAACTGTATGTATTGTTAAAGACGCATCACTGGTCCATTTATCAGAAAACATAGCAACTATCATTGCACCATAACTATGCCCCATCAATATCACTTCATCAATATTTTTATTTGAATTAAGTATTGAACTAATTTTATTATGTAATTTCAAATAGGCTCTTTTTGGACAAAAATTGTCATTGTAACGAAAAAAAGCTGATAAGATTGTTGATGAATCAATGATTAAATAAGGGTATATCCATTCATATCCCTCACTATTACTTCCATGAACACCAATAAATAGTACGTTTTGACTCTTTACCTCATCTTCGAGATAGTGCAAATCATACTCAAGCGACATTAAGTCTCTCCCGCTTTTAAGAACATTATTTAAATCAAAATGACTTATAAAAACATCTGCTTTAATGAAAAAGGATTGTAAAAGAATAATTAAAAATAATAATTGAAAATAAAAATTTAATTTATTCATTATTATTTTTTCATTGATAAAAGCTTTTCTTTGGTTGTGTTTAATATTTCTATATCTTCTGGGTCTTTATATTCATCTAATAATTCATCTATTTGTAATAAATATTTGTCGATGGACCCCCACCCTCCATCAGTTTTGGTTCTTTCATATATTAAATCTTCGTTCCTTTTAAGAATATCATCAGGTATATCTCCCTGATGATTAGTACAAATAATTCTTTCAGCAAATATACGAAATCTTTCATCTTCAAAATTTCTTGAAATTTTTATAAGCTGCTTTAAATCATCACATAAGTGAAATTCTTGCATTAGATCTTTATCTCTATAGGATGGAAAGCCGCCTGAGTATATAGTTCCTTCCATATAGTCAGGTTCTGGAAAATTCATAATTCTATCTTCCATAGCTTGAGAAACTTTTTCTTGAAAGTTTTTATCAGATCTAACAATCTCAGCTCGCCTTTGAAGTTCCTTATGATCTATATCAAAGTGATCTTTTTTTGTGAGTAGCTGACTAGAACATATTGGAATAGTTTTGTTTATTTTATATTTCTTTAAAGGTTTATCTCTGCCGCCAGATTGTATTAATTTATTTATTTCAGTGAAATCTAAATCAAGAATTTCATCAGGATCAAAACTTAAATCATATAAACAAATATCATTTGGTCTAGAGTTATCAAAACCACAAAATACAACTGGGTAATGAAAAGTATATCTGCTATGTACTTCGCCTAATGCTAAAAAATCGTCTGAATTTAGAAGATCCCTAATGCCATCTTTTGTAGATATTTTAATAAATGAATCAAATACATCTGGTATCTTATCTTTTATTACTTTACATAAACCTATCATAAACTCACAATCTGAAATTGCATCATGTGCATCGCTGATATCAATACCATGTTCAGAAGCTAAATTGCCCAAAGTTAAACTTATTGAAGGTCCATCCTCATGAAGAGGGATGGATATTTCATCAGAAAAAAATGCGGCTATATTATGAAACATCAGCATTAAATCTAATCTTCCATTTCCATTAGTATTCGTTATGTATGGTTCTAATAAATTAGACCAAAACTGCCTTCTAATTATTTCTTCATCAAAGCGTGCGCCATTATAACTAACAAATATTAATGGGGAATCCATTGCCCATTCTTTCCACTGATTTTGAATATCTCTCATCATTTGATAATGAGATATATTTGAATTAAATTGATTAATTTTTTTGTGAGTTAGCATTGCCTTTGGTGATGGTATTATCCATGGAGACGGAGCACTACCAATATTTTGTTTGCCTTTAATTTCTAACGATTTGTTAGTATATATTGATCCGCATTGAATGATTTGATCATAATCCCTATGAAGCCCAGTAGTTTCTGTATCATAAAAAACTAGATTTTTAGTATTCAATTTTACTTAACAATATATTTGCCTAATTCATATCTTGCAACAGCTCTTCTATGAACTTCATCCGGACCATCAGCTAATCTTAGAGTTCGCATATGAGCATACATAGAAGCTAAAGGTGTAAGCTGAGATACTCCTTCACCTCCATGAATTTGTATTGCACGATCAATAATTTTTAAGATTACATTAGGAACATAAACTTTTATTTGTGCAATTTCACTAGCAGCGATTTTATTACCTACTGTATCCATCTTTATAGCGGCATCTAATGTCATAAATCTTGCAGCATTTAGCTCCATTCTAGATTCTGCAATATAATCAAAATTTGCACCTAAATTAGCTAAATTTTTTCCAAAAGCAATTTTATTTGGATCGATTCCTCTTTTGCACATTAGCTCTAATGCGATTTCTCCAACTCCAATAGCTCTCATACAATGATGAATCCTACCAGGTCCTAATCTACCTTGGGCTATTTCAAAACCTCTACCTTCACCTAGAAGTAAGTTTTCTTTAGGGACCCTGACATTATTAAATTTCATGTGTGCATGTCCATGAGGTGCATCATCATAACCAAACACATGCATCATTTTCTTGATTTCTACACCTTCGGTCTCCATTGGGACAAGTATCATTGAATGTCTTTGATGTTTTGGATTATCAGGATTGGTAACACACATAAAAATAATAATTTTACATCGTGGATCACCCGCTCCTGATGTCCACCATTTTTCACCATTAATTACATATTCATCTCCATCAAGAACTGCTGTAGCTTTCATATTGGTAGCATCAGATGATGCTGTTCCTGGTTCAGTCATACCAAATGCAGATCTTATCTTTCCATCTAATAAAGGCTGAAGCCATTCTTCTTGATGTTGTTCATTACCATATCTTGCAATAACTTCCATATTGCCTGTGTCCGGCGCGCTGCAATTCATAGCCTCAGATGCTATATGAGATTTTCCCATTTCTTCAGCTAAGTGAGCATACTCAAAATTTGTAAGGCCAGCACCAAATTCACTTTCAGGCAAAAATAAATTCCAAAGTCCAAGCGATCTTGCGTTTTCTTTAAGCTCATCAATAACTTTTGGATAAGTTTTCCAGCGATCTTTTCCTTCTGCTATTTGTTCATGAAAAACTGCCTCCTTATCCTTAACTTGATCTTTTATAAAGGCTTTGACTTTTTCCACTAATTCAATTGCTTCTGGTCTTAATTCAGGCATCATGAGCTTTAATCTCCCGTTATATTAAAAATTTTGTTACTATTATAAATACTATGAATAGTAAAATAGATAACTATTTCTATAATAGCTTTATGTTAACCACAAATCTATATGCAAATAAACATATGTACTTAAGACTTAAATCAAAAATTTTAGGAATATTTAAATGAAAATTAGTTCTTTTGACCTAAATTTATTTGTAATACTTAATGCTATTTATACTGAAGGAAGTTTAACAAAGGCTGCTCAAGTGGTAGGCATTACACAGCCTGCAGTTAGTAATGCATTATCAAGACTAAGAGATAAATTCAATGATGACTTATTCGTTAGAACTGGTTCTGGAATGGTGCCTACTCAAAAAACTGAAAACATGATTTCAGATATACAAAATGCATTAAGCTTAATACAACAAAGTGTAAATGAGCCAGATAAATTTAATCCTTCATTATCGAAAAGAAATTTTAAACTTTCGTTAGGTGATATATCTGAGGGAAGAGTTTTGCCCTACATAATGAAACAACTATATGAGAACGCCCCAAAAATTTCTTTAGGTAGTTATTCTTATAAAAGAAATGATCAAGTCCATGCTCTAGCAACAAATAATCTAGACTTCGTTGTGGACCCGGTAATTCCAAATTCAAATGAAATTAATTCCTTAAAGGTTTTTGAAGATGATTTCGTGGCAATCCATAGAGAAGGTCATAATATTTCTTCAATAAAAAATATAACTATTGAGGATATCGTTAATGAAAAACATATACATGTTTCAAGGAGAAAAGTTGGTGAGCATTTAATAGATATAGAGCTTGATAAGATTGGACTAAAAAGGAATGTTGCTCTGAGATGTCAACATTTTTTAATTGCTCCTCCTATAATAAAATCAACTGATCTAATATTGATGGCAACTAGAAGCTTTGCAAAAAGGAATAATTTATCTTTTGTTGAAATACCAATTGAAATACCATCAATGGAATATTTTTTAATATGGCATAAAAGTGATGAAGGTGATGGTGGTCATATCTGGATGAAAGACCTAATAACAAAAGCTTTTAAAGAAGCCCAAAGATAGTAATTAACCAAAGTTATGGCTTGAAGTCTTAACAATACCACCATCTGATGTTATTGTTTCTCCAACTGTATAAGCTCCAGCTCTAGAGCATAAAAATATAGCCAATCCTGCCATATCCTCTGGAGTGCCTACCCTTTTCCTTGGATTTCTTTTAGCAATTTCAGAATAATCATGATTTACAGCAGAGCCCAGCATAGCGCTTGGATATGGACCAGGGGCTATCGCATTAACTAATATATTCTCTTTTACCAATTTTGCTGCCAGAACTCTTGTTAAATGATGAACTGCTGCTTTTGATGCTCCATATGAATATGTCTCCATAGATGGAACATTTAAACCATCAATTGATCCAATGTTAATTACTCTTGATGGATCTTCATCTGATGCATTATTCAATAATAAATTTTTAAATTTTTGAGTTAAAAAAAATAAAGACCTTACATTCAGATCCATTACTTTATCCCAGCCATCCTCTGAAAAACTTTCTAATGGCTCTCCCCATGCAGCTCCAGCATTGTTGATTAAAAAATCTATTCCGTTTTCTTTATTTTGAATTTCACTAGTGAATTCTTGTATCCCATCCATAGAACTTAAATCACAAGGTATAGGAATGCATTCTTGATTGTATTTATCTGAAAGTTCTTTTGCTTTATCAATTAAAGCAGGTGCTTTTCTTGCAGAAATATATACTTTTGTACCATTTGCTAAAAAGCCTGCTGTTATCATTTCTCCGATTCCTCTTGAACCACCTGTAACAACAGCAACTTTGTCTTGTATATTAAATAAATTATTTATTTTCATTATTTTTTTTCCTTTTCAAAATTTTAGTAATTATATTCTTTTAAATTATTGAAACATAATCTATTTAGTAAATAACTAAGGTAAAATTAACATATGGATTTTCTAATAAATTTCCTTGGCTTAAGTTTTTCTTTGGCAATACTAATTTGGGGCGCTGATAAGTTTGTAGATAGTGCATCTGCATTAGCAAAAAGATTTGGAGTAAATGAATTAACAATAGGCTTAACTATTATTGCTCTTGGTACCTCAGCACCAGAAATTTTTGTGGGTATTTCATCAGTCTTAAATCAAAGTGAAAGTATTGCTATGGGTACAGTAGTTGGATCAAATATTTCTAATATTGCATTAATATTTGGAGTTTCGTGTATTGGAATCTCCTTTAAACCAAAAAGTACTCCTTTTATACAATTCTTACCATTTTTGATATCTGCATTAGTGCTTGGTCTATGTTTAAAAGATTTTAATATTTCGCCTATAGACGGCATGCTCTTGTTGATCGTATTTATATATTTTTTATATGTCATTTTTAAAAATAAATCTGTTGAGGGCTCACCTCTTGTTAGTGAACAATCAACTGAAAATGGCCCCCTGACAAGTATTTTGTTGGTGTTAGGATTGCTTGCGCTTATTTTAGGATCAAGATATGCAGTAATTTATGCTGAAAATATTGCAATGTTATTAAAAATCTCTGAGTTAGTTATCGGACTTACAATAATTGCAATTGGAACCAGCTTGCCCGAGCTTGCAGCAACAATAAGTGCGATTTTAAAGAAAAAAACTGACATGGTTGTTGGAAATGTAATAGGATCAAATGTTTTAAATATAACACTGGTGGTTCCAATAATAGGATTCTTCTCAACAGCCCAACTTGAAATACTTTTGTTCAGTCGAGATTATCTAATAATGATTTTTGCAACAACTATCTTTATATTGTTAGTGACATTATGTTCTTCAAAATATTTCAATCTCACTATGATACGTTTAGCTGGAGTATCGCTTATATTTGGTTATTTTTTCTATCTACTATCTTTAAGTAATTTAGTTTAATTTCTTGCTATAAAATAATAAGAATATGCCTATAAAAAAAGCTGAAATTTCAAAAATAAAAGGTATATTTATAAAGCTTGGGGTTGTTGGTAATAATGAGAAAAGAACTCTACCTAATGATATTGAGCCCACAAGAAATGTAATAAATTGAATTGCAAAAATTGCAATTTGTTTTTTAAAGATTCCTATTAAACATAAAATACCTATACATAAATTTAAGCCTCCATATAAGCCTGCAATCTCAGAATAGCCTAGAGTATCAGTAACAGACAAACCCACTATTGTTAAGAATGATGGATAACCTAATTCAAGAGCTCCTAATAATGGATCTAACAATGCCCAAATACCTATGGCAGCATATACAAGTGCCATTATTAATAAATACAGTCTTACTATCCAAATCATCTCATATACATTTTATATTTTTATTGAGCTAAAATTAAATACTATGTTTAAAAGTTTAATAAAATATCTTACGATTTCATACTCTTTTTTATTTTGTCTATTGCTGAGCGGAGAAATAATGCTAGATGATAGTGATAAACTACCTTTAAAACTTCCTCTTCCATATGATGGAAAGACTTATTCCATAGATGATTTAAATAATTTTATAAATTATGCCATTCAATCCGGTAAGCAACCAATTCTAATATTTGGAGCTAATTGGTGTCCTGATTGTAGGATTTTCTCAGGCACTATTAATATTCCTAAAATTAAATCATATATTGATAGCAATTTTGATATCTTGTATATCGATGTCAAAAGATATGAAATTAATATGGAATTAATGGAAGAATATGGGATACCATCAGCTGAGGGCATTCCAAGAGTTTTGGTATTTGATATAAATAAAAAACTTTTAAATAATTCAAATACAGCTGAATGGAGAACAGCTAGAGATAGAAGTAAGCAGGAAATTTTTAATTTCTTCCAAAGAATGAATGTTATTAATTAAATTGTCTACTCGCACTTGCAAATTTTAGATAAAAAACGCCGCCGAATATTAAAATACCAGAACATATGTAAAATATAATATCCCAAGAACTAGTGATCTCAAGTACCAAGCCAGCAACCATTGGACTAAAAATTGCAGCAATCATTCCTATACTTCCTGAAATACCAACCAAAGTACCTGTGTATTTTGGCCCTAAATCAGCATGATTTACTCCAAAACCGCCTGCACAAATACCAGTGCAGAGTTGGATTAAACATAATAAAAGTATTGCATTAAATAAAGTCTCTTGTAATGAAATTAAATATAAGAATATTGCAGAACCAAAAAACCCGATTGAGTTTACACTCTTTCTAACGTTAATCACTTTATAACCTTTTTTTATTAAATTGTCAGAAATATAACCACCCAGTATAAGTGAAAACATTGCAACAAGGCTGGGTAATAAAAGTGAATAAATAAAAGCATTAGAACCCAGATCAATACCCATTCCGCCATTGGCAATTGGTGCATTAATAAATTTAGGTAAATATGAGATGAAAGTAAATAATGCCCAATTGTTACAAAAGGTTGCAACTGATATTGCAATAAAAGGACCATTTTTAATTAACTTAAAGAATGGTATCGAAGGAGGTATTGAATTTGCAGGTGCTTCAGCCTGAATTAATTTCAACTCTTCTTGAGAAATATTTTTATTATCTTCTGGATAAGAAGTAACAATCCTATTCCAAAAAAAGTACCAAAATATTCCCATTATGCCAAAGGAATAAAAAACCCATTCCCATGAATAGTTTGAAATTATTATTGCAGCTACAACATACCCAAAGACTGTTCCTGCCGCTATACCACTATTAGTAAAGCCTACTGCTCTAGTTCTTTCTTGAAAAGGAATCCACCTTGCATAAATTGAATGCCAAGCAGGAAAAGTTACACCCTCGCCTATACCTAATAAAATTCTTATGAAAATGAGCCACCATAATCCACTATATGCAAAAAATGGAGTAATAATTGTAAATAATGACCAAACTATTAATGCATATCCTAAAACCTTCTTTCCACCATATTTATCTGCAAAATAACCACCTAAGGTCATACTAATCATATAGCCGGCATAAAAAGTTCCTAAGACTATTCCTACTTGCAATTCTGACCATCCAAATTGTTCTTGCATTGGTATTATTGCTACAGAAATGTTTACTCTGTCTATGTAACAAATAAATACAGCTATGAAAGATAGAAAAATTACTTTAATTCTATATGGAAATGTCATATTAAACTTCTGGTTTAAACTTTATCGGCATTTCTTGAATAGCATGAACAAAATTATTTGGTGCAACCTTCCATTCTCCATTCATCTCAAAATCTGGAAATCTTTTTAGAAATTGTGAATAAAACTCTTGTAATTGCATTAAAGCTATTGGTTTTCCTAGACAAGTATGTCTTCCAATGCCAAATGCAAGATGCTTATCAGAATTATGCCTAGTAATAGAAAATTTATCAGGATTTTCAAATATATCTGGATCTCTATTAGCAGCACCATACCACAATGCTATTTTCTCATATGGTCCAATTTTTTGACCATTAATTTCAGTCTCCTCTAAAGTAGTTCTTCTCATGTGGATTACTGGAGAAATGCATCTTACAGTTTCATTTATAAATCCTGGTAAAAGATTTATATCATCTATCAACATTTCTTTTTGATCTTGATTATCATGTAAAAGTTTTATGCCCCCACTCAGAGTATTTCTAGTAGTATCATTACCAGCAAAAATAATTAATAGCCATGAGCCATCTAAAAATTCTTGCGATAGTTTCTCTCCTTCTATTTTTGCATTAGCTATTGCGCTTAAAAGATCATTAGATGGATTTTTTCTTTTGGAATTTAAAATAAACCTTCCATAATCAAACATTTCCTCTATCATTGAATTAAACATTTCTACCATTGCTGGATCAGGAGTGCTATTTGTCTTACCTTCGTTCTGCTCCTTTATCATCTCATATGTAAAATATTGAGCTAATTCTAGGAATTCCATCCATGAAACAAGTTTTTGTCTATCCTCCTCAGGAATACCTAATATTTCAGATAAAGTAAATATTGGCAATTGCTGTGACACTTCTTTTACTAAATTACACTCTCCTAATGGTGCTATTTGATCTAAAAGCTCTTCTACTTTTAATGAAACTTTTTTTCTTAACTCACTTACGAAATCTGGTTTAAAAAATGGCATATGCTCCTTTCTTAAACCAAGATGCATTTCTCCATCAAGATTAAGCATATGATCTATTGTTGATTTAAATAGTTTAGGATGTCTGTTTTCCTCTGTTCCAAGAGTTAAAAGATTGCCTGTTGCATATTGAGATGAAAATATCTTAGGATTCATTGAAACATGCTTAATATCATCATATTTTGTTAAAACCCAATAACCAGGTTCTGGATCACTTAACATTGGGTCATGAAAATATACAGGAGCATTCGATCTTAGGTCTTTGTATAGATCAAATGGTTGACCTTTGGTAAATAATTCTAAATTGTTTAAGTGACCTTTAGGGTTATGAATATATTTTTTATCATAAGCTGGACTTCTAATCTCATTATGAAGAACTTCATCTGATAATATGAATGCTTTAGACATATAACTACAATATTATAATTTTGAAATATATCTTAAACCAAAACCCCTTGGCAAAATAGCTACCAAGGGGTAATTTTCTTAGAAACTATAACTATACTTTACAGATACAGTTCTTGGAGGAATCCACTGCATCCAGTTTCTAGGCCTCCAAGATGTGTCATCTACTGCATAAATATATGCTTCAGTCCTCTTATCAGTTAAGTTGTCTATAGATAACTGTAATTTAGAGCTTTCATTAATATCTATACCTAAATTAAAGTTGATCTTAGTATAATCCGGTGAACTGGTATTTGGATTTTCTGCAAATGTATTAAAACTATCGCCATAATAACTCATGTCGAGCCTTGCATATGAAGGATATGACATAATTGAAGTATCATAAACCAATCCTAAATTCCATTGAGTTTCTACAGTATTTGGCAGTCTATCCCCTGCTGCAGCACCTAAAGAGGCAATATCTATTGATGTTTCAGCTGCCATAGAGCTCCCAGCAAAATCAAGAGAAAGCTCATCATTTAATGCATATGTAAAATCAACTTCCCAACCAGATGTCTCGGCTTTACCACCATTAAAGTTATATGACCAACCACAACCTGGAGTTACAGAAATAATTATTCCGTCCCAAGCTACATCAAAATAAGTTACGTTAGCACTATAATTTTGACCCCTTGATTTGACTCCAAATTCAGTTGTCTCAGCTTCATCAGAATTGAATCTTGGCCCCCATGTTTCTTGTGCAGTTTCGTCACTACTGCAAAAAGGAGGGAGAGGAGATTGATTTCCTCCAGGTCTATATCCAGCTGCTTTTGTTGCATATAAAGTTAAATCATCATTAATTTTATAGCTAGCTGCATATTTCATTCTTGTATCAGATTCTTCTCCAGATAGTTCTGAACAATCTGTTCCTGCAGGGTCATTGCCATCACATCCATTACTAGCCATATAAAAAATACCATATTGATATGATTTAGATTTATCTTTGATTTCGTAATCTCTTATACCAAACGTAAGAGTTAATTTTTCATTTACGTTGTAATCAAATTGTCCATATAAAGATGTTTCTTCTTGTTCATTATATTCGGTATAAGAAGCATAATATAAATATGGATAGCCTAAATATCCTTCACAAAATGGAGGGCAATAAGCTGTAGCATCATATACAGCTGGGTCAACACCTGCAGCTATTGTGGTCACATAATCTAACCAATATTCATCAATTGCATATTGAGTTTGTGATATTGAATTTGGTTCTTCATTAAATTTATAGTTATAGTATCCAACAGTCCACTCAAATTTTCCAGGCTTAGAAACCAGCCTTAATTCCGTTGTTTCTTGATAGTACTCATCGCCATCTACAATAAGTGGGGCAGGAACATAGTCATCCATATCAATTCTAGCCCAATCCGTGACAGCATCTTCGCTAGTTGTTTTATCAGAGATAATTAGATTTGCATCAAAGATACCAAAATCATATTTAATATTTGCTACGAATACTTCTTTAGTAATATCCTCATTCTCATCAACAGCTAGCGCATGTGCAAACCTTGGATCATAATTAGTTAGAACAGAGCTGCCATTAGGATAATCAGACTCTGAGGCTGCAAAGCTAGAAATAGCACTTAAACGGGAACAAGTAGGATCTCCATCCCAGTTATACCACCAACTTGAAGCCTGCGGGCAGTCTGCAACATAAACATCAGCACTTCCAGGCTTGCTCTGACCTGGCTCTAATATACCATAAGCTTTATTATTAGCATTCATGTATCTTAAGCTTCCAGTAAGCTTGCCACCATCATCAAAAGCTAATGTAACCATGAGCTGTGAGTCATCCTCTTCACCAACTGTATTACCAGTCTGAATATTTTTATATATTCCAGGTGAAACTAATTGAGAATATACAGCTCTAACAGCTAAGCTCTCAGAAAGTGATAGGTTATACATCATTTCAATGCTTGTTTCAGGATCATCAGCTTTTACTTTATTACCATATCCAACTCTTATCTTTCCATAAGATGAACTTGAATCAGGTTTATTAGTGATATATCTAATAGTTCCACCTATAGCATTTGAACCATATAATGTTCCTTGAGGACCTCTAAGAACTTCTATTCTTTCTACATCAAATAACCCCATCAATGAACCACTTACCTCATCAATGTAGGTAGATGTAGTTCCTGAAGAACGTTGTGAAGTAGAAGTATTTAATCCCCTGAAAGTATAATAGTTAGAGCCACCTGGCGTGGAAACACCTGCAATAGATCTTAAATAATCTTCAGGGTTCATTATTCCTCTTTCTTCTAATGCTGATTCAGTAATCACAGAAATATTCATTGGTATTTCCTGAACAGTTTCAGCTTTTTTATTAGCGGTAACAATAACTTCTTCAACCTCTTGTTCTTGAGCAACCAGAAAAACTGGTACCAATAAAAACAAGTATTTAAATAAATTTATTTTGTTCATAATTTAATCCTCCTAAAACAAAAAAACCCAGCAGCTGCTGGGTCAAATTCAACAAAGAACAGCTCCAGCTAAATTAACTGACCCCGACTTTGATGTAGTGATAATATTTTCACATTAGTGAGTATATACATTGCTAAACTTTTGTAAACAAAATATTTAATTATTAAAATAATTAACTTGAGCCTCCTCCATCTCCACCACCTGCTTCACCTGCACCATAAGCTCCGCCATCTCCTGCTTGGGGGTGTGTTAAAGACACTAAAGACATAAATGAAATTCCACTTCCTAATGCAGAAGTTATTTCTTTTAAATTTAACTTATCTGCAAGTTCAGGATATGGCTTTGTATCACCTGTTTCTTTGTTAACTATTAATGCATCTTTTTTTGATATTAATACTACTTCATCAGATATTATCCCCAATCCATATTGATTAAAAATTGATTTATTGAATCGTTTTCTAAAAACAATTTTTCCAGTATCCCAGGATAATTTAGCCACTTCTTTTGATGAAGCAAGATAATACATATGGTTTTCAAAAGTATGAGGAAGAAATGGAATCATTGAGCTATGCAAAACATCTTGATAATGTGACCATAAGGATTCACCAGAATCTTCTTTAAAACAATGGACCATTTTTGAACCAAACCAAGCCCAACTAAATACTATTATAAAGTTCTCATATTGTGCAATTATATGAGGTATTTGTCCTTGAGGTAATTGTCCTACCCATATTGGCTTATTTTCTGTTAAATCATACTTAGCAATTGAGCCTTTCTTTCCAAAAATAGCAACTTTATTCATAATTTATATTTTTTTTTGATTATAAAGAAGTCTAAAAAATTTTAAAGTTTTTGATATTCTATCCAATCAACAATAAACCTATGTTTATCTGGTTCAGATTTATTTGAACATTCTTTATCTATGCAAAAAGCATCATAATCAACCCAATAATCATCATATTTCCCTCCTACTGCAACATTTAGGATCATATAAAACTCTCTGTTAAATGGATAATCATATTTTTTAAATTCAGGATGACCTGAATCAATCGTGAAATATGGTTCTTTATCATTATCAAGATAAAATGCCATTGAATCTTTTTTCCAAATCAATGAGATTGAATGAAATTTATCTTGAAATCTTACTTCCTGCGGAATTAAAGCCTCTCCAACAATGGTAGATTTGTTACTCCACTCTTTACCAAAATGAAGTGCTGAGCTAGATATATTAGAAATTCTTCCTCTATTTTCCATGATGTCTATCTCACCTCCTTTCGGCCAATTTATATTTTCTACAGGCATCAACCAAAAAGCCGGCCAAAAACCAATTCCTCTTGGAACTCTAAAACAGATAGAAATTTTTGATGGATAAGAAAAAGATTTCAAATTTCGTGTATTAATTCTTGCAGATGTAAAATTAAATCCAAGCTCATTATTTCTTATTTTTGATTTATTTTTTTTATATATGGGTTGGATTTTTAAATACCCATCTTCTATAAAAAGATTTTTAGTGGTGTTTGATGTTTCTTCTTTCTTTGATGGTTTTGTATAATATTGAAGTTCGCCATTACCCCAACCACTAATATATTTACTACCATCATAAAAACCATTGGTAGTTGAATAATTCCATATATTTGAAGATAAATTACTATTATCAAAATCTTCAAACCAAATTAAATCTTCCTCAGGTCCTCTGTCTTTACAATATGAAGGTTTATCATTTAAATAACTATTAAGATTCACGACTTTTGTTTCTAAAATGTCTTTATCATCTGAATTGATAATAAAAGGTGATAATAGAAAAACTAGAAATATATATTTCATTTTATAACTTTGGTAGGGATGGAGGGAGTCGAACCCCCACGCCTTGCGGCACTTGGTTCTAAGCCAAGCGTGTCTACCAGTTCCACCACATCCCCAGGCTAAAGCATTATATATAGTTATATGCTTTTAGTGGAAAATTATTACTATTTTAAAGATTGTAATCTAATTGGTTCTTTCTAAACTGATGAACAAAATATAGGGCTAAAAATAGTAAAATTCCTAAACTTAAACTAATTAATGAATGCATATTGTATCCATCAAAGAATAAGCTAGCAGCCCTTCCTAAAATCATACACCCAAATATATACAATAAAACGCTTCCGGTTTGAACTTTAGATGAAGAATATACAAATCTAATTGTCAAATAGCCGCATCCCAACCAAAATCCAGCATAAGTTCTTATCATTGTGGCTAAGGCATTTGCAGAATCAATATCCAAATCACTAGTATTTATAGGTGGCAGAAATATATTATCTACTGAAGGTGAAAACATTGTTAATAAAGCCATTGATACCATTAGACCACCTAAAACAACAAGTATTGACCGCGCAATTAATGACCTCATAAAACCCCCAACATATATAAAGCTAATAGGAAAGACAATAGTCCAAAACCCATCCAAATATACATTTCTTTATAATTGTTAAATTTATATGAGTTAATTGCAAGAAAACAGCAAAAAATTGGTGCTATTACTAAGACGCCATAACCTATTAAGATAGCAAGTGGAATAAATGCTAAAAATAAAAAAACCTGTAAAACAAACTTGTTCACTACCCTATAAGACAATTATTTCTAAAAATTGTCAATTTTATGCTTAATTATTAATATCTGTTTCATTTTGTATGCTTGAAACTTGAGTTTGAATTTCTAAAATTACTTGATTAAGTTGATTTTTATAATTACTTAAAGCCTCAACCGAATCATCCAAAAGTATCAATTGGGTATTAATACTACTAAGATTTAATCTTAATGATTGAAGATCTTCTGATGATAGACCTAATTCATTAATTTTTAAAATATTTGAATTAATGCCTTCTTTCACTGATATTAAATTGAGTTGGTTTTTCTTTACATCTTTTTCTATAGAGATAAATAATTTATTTAAATCTTTCAGTTGTATTGATATTTTCTCAATATTTATTTTATTTCTTTTATTGCTTAAGTCCCATAATTTTCTAATCTCTTTATCAAGAAATTGTATTGATGATGTTATGTCTGTCATAGAGTCATTATTGGTTTCATCAACAATATTTATTTGTTCTTCAATTAATGAAATCCTTTCATCTATAGAATTTAATATGGATTGATTGTTTTCTGATTCAAATGTCTGCCAAATACCTAAAGATAGTATACTCATAAAAGCTAAAACATATATAAAGCCTATTAAAAGACCGCCATTACTTTGTCTTTCAAGATAAGATGGGGTTTTTTTATTAATTTTTATATCTCTATCCATATGTAATTAAAAATATACTTTATTTAGCATATAATAATTACTTATTTTACCTTAACTTATAAGTGTATTTATGAATTTAGACTTCTCAGACGATCAAAAGTTCCTTCAGGAAGAAGCAAGAAAATTTCTTGAAAAAGAAAAAACGCTATCTAGAAATAGATCTGTGCTTGAAAATAATAAAAAAATTGATGAAGAATTATGGAAAAAAATCATTGATTTGGGTTGGACAGGTATAAGGATTCCAGAAGATTATGAAGGGTTAGGATTAGGTCATCTTGAGTTATGCGTTATTGCTGAAGAGTTAGGTAGATATCTTGCGCCTGTGCCATTCTCTTCTTCTGTATATTTATTTACAGAAGCAATCATAAATTATGCAAACGAGGATATAAAGAAGGATCTGCTTCCGAAACTAGTTAGCGGTGAAGTTGTAGGAACGCTTGCAATAACAGAATCATTTCAGGCACCAACTGCACATAATATTGAATGTGAATTAGAAAATGGGAAAATAAATGGAAAAAAAATTGGTGTTCCAGATGCAGAAATAGCCACACATGTAGTTGTAGTTTGTAGAACAAATGATGATATTTCTCTTCAGCTTGTAAACCTTTCATCAAAAGGAGTCACTATTGAACATCAAGAAAATATTGATGAAAGTAGAGGTCATTTTTCAATAAACCTTGAAAATGTTGAATGTCAACTTATAGGTGACAATAAAGGTGGTTGGAATCTTTATGAATCTTTAATTAATCAAGCTGCGGTATTATTTTCATATGAGCAAATTGGAGGCTCACAGGCATCTCTAGATATGGCAATTAATTATGCAAAAGAAAGATATGCTTTTGGAAGACAAATCGGTTCTTTCCAAGCTATAAAGCATAAACTTGCTGACATGTATGTAGCTTTAACCTTGGCTAAATCAAATTGTTATTATGCGGCATGGGCATTATCAACTAACGACTCTGATCTGCCTTCTGCTTCTGCTACAGCAAGAGTAAGTGCTACTAAAGCTTTTCAATTATGCTCAAAAGAAAATATACAAACTCATGGTGGTAATGGCTTTACATGGGAATATGATTGCCATATGTTTTATAGACGATCAAAGCTTTTATCTTTAAATATTGGATCTTTAAGCAATTGGAGAGAAAAATTAGTAATCAGTTTAGAACAATCAAATATTAACTAGGAAAAAATATGGATTTTAATGATACATCGGAACAGGCTAAATTTAGAAAAACATGCAAAGAATGGCTAGAAAAAAACGCAAAGCCAAAAGATAATTCTTCTAAAGAGCAATCATTTGCAAATAAAGATATTCTTAAAGAAGCAAAAACATGGCAAAAGAAGAAATATGATGCTGGTTGGGCAATGCTACATTGGCCTAAAGAGTATGGAGGAATAGGCGCCTCACCTATTGAAAGGATAATTTGGGCTAATGAAGAGTCAAAATTTGATGTTCCTAAAGGGATATTTGAAATAGGCTTAGGAATGTGTGGTCCCGTTATGATGCAATATGCCTCTGAAGTGCAAAAAGAAAGATATCTGCCGCCAATGGCTGAAGGTAAAGAAATATGGTGCCAATTGTTTTCTGAGCCATCTGCTGGTTCTGATGTTGCCGGATTAAGAAGTAAGGCTGTTCAGAATGGAGATAAGTGGATTATTAATGGTCAAAAAGTATGGACATCTGGTGCTCACTTTTCAGATTATGGAATATTGGTTGTTAGACATGATCCAAATCTTGAAAAACATAAAGGTTTAACATTCTTTTTTGTTGATATGAAATCGCCTGGTATTGAGGTAAAACCTATAAAGCAGATAACCGGTGGTTCAAGTTTCAATGAAGTGTATTTTACGGACGTTGAAATACCTGATTCTCAAAGACTTGGAGAGATCGGTGATGGTTGGAAAGTAGCTATCACTACTCTTATGAATGAAAGACTTGCTGTTGGAGATGCTGATGGTGTTGATGTAGAAGATGCTTTCAGATGGGCGAAAACTCAAGATAATTTAGGAGAGCCATTATTAAATAATAAAGCTGCACGGGCATCTATTGCTGATTGGTATTGTGAAAAAAGCGGTTTAAAAAATACTAAATTGAGAACTATGTCAGCCCTTTCAAAAGGTGATACGCCTGGCCCAGAAGCATCAATAACAAAAATTGTTAGCGCGGGCAAACTTCAAGATATTGGTAATTTTGGAATTGACTCGCTGGATATGGCTGGAATGCTTAAAACTGATGATCCTGATATTAAAAAATTTCAAATGGCTTGGCTTGGCGCACCCGGCCTAAGGATTGCTGGCGGTACTGATGAAATCCTAAGAAATATTATCGCAGAGAGAGTTTTAGGCCTGCCCCAAGAACCAAGGGCAGATAAAGGGTTGGCCTATAAGGATATTCCCTCAGGCAATTCTTAATTTATTGAAATTTTATTAGAAATTCTAAAAAATTAGTAATTCCACCTTCTTCTACTAATATATTACCTGCACCTATTGCAGTAACTGGATTGTTAATGCCTATTAACACTTTTTTAAGTTCTATTTCGCTAGTTTTAATAAGAATATTGCATTTTTTTTCATTAGAATTTGAAATAACTGCAACATCATTTCTTAAAGTAATATTTTTAGTTATCCCAGATGAAAATTTAAAACATACTTTAAAAATATCATTATTATGTTTTTCTGGATTAAATCTAACTGATAAAACATCAAAAAAAGTATTTATTGAAATTTGATCTAAAAGCTCTTCGTTTCTTGCAATAATTGGAAACCCTTCAAACCCTTCTTGAAGTTCTAATGCTGATGTTAAAAAATAATTTCTTTTATTAGGATTAGAAGTTCTAGTACCTTCATATATTAGGGCTTTCTGTCTTAAGTTCTTAACTTCTCTATTAAAAAAGTCAAGCGCAATTAAATAATCACTTAACTCAAGAGCCCATTGCATATCTTCATCTTGAACAGCTTTACGTAATTGTTCTAACAAAATATCTTTACCTCCGGCTAATTGTGAAATTCTGATAGCCTTTTCTTCTCTTGATAATGGATCTAGTTCTGATGGATTACCGTTGAACCATCCAAGATATCCACTAAAAATACTTTTAACTGACCATCTTGTTGTTCCATAAAATTCAAATAAATATGGCGATTTTGCAATATCTTCTGGTAACTCTATCATCTCGATGATTTGATCAGGATAGTACCCTTGATTCATCAGTCTTATCGTTTGATCATGAATGAACTGGATAGCATCTCTATAAATAATTAAAATTTCTTTTATTTTATCTTTTCCTACTATAGGCTTAGTATGACTTGGAAAAAGAAACTCTGGTTCAAAAGATTTCATATGATCTATACTTTGAATCCACCCTACAACATCTCTATGTGTGGTCCCTCTAATTGTATACAAATTAGGAAATGTTTTATAAACATTATCACCGGGCATTAAAGATTTATGATTAGGCAACCAAACAAATATCTGATCATTTGTTTCACCTGGTGCATGAAAAAGTTCTATGTCTATTCCTGCAATGGATATTTTTAATATGTCTTTAAAAGTAATATCTGGTTTTACATATCCTGTTGGAGACTTGGAAACGCTTAAATTCCCACCAATTCCAACATTTATAAAATCCTCTTCTGGAAGAAGAGTTCCAAACATTCTAGTGCTTCTAAGAGAGATTATAGGATTAAGAATGCCCATAATTCTTTGAACATAATAATCCGTATCTTCATGAGCTATTATTTTTGGTTTTTCTGCTTGGTTATTTAAATAATATGCAGCTCCAAATGTATGGTCACCATGGTTATGGGTATAAATAATTGCCTTGATAGGGTTAGAATTTTTCTCTTGAAATAATGAGTAGATTTTTTCTGCTTCAAAAATACTATCAGAAGCATCAATAATAATATTTCCGTCAATACCCTCAACCATGATCGAGTTAGCAATACCAAACCCAATTGCAAAATGAACTTTCCCTCCGGGTGTTTCAAAAGAAATAACCTTTTTCTCAAATTCTTTAGAATGTTCTATTAGTTTCTCTACCTGGGAAGTGCTTGGAATATCAAGATCTAATAACTGATTATCAGAACAAGATAATAAAAAAAATATTAAAGGTGCTAATGAAAATTTTTTAAGCACAATAAGTATTTATAGAAAACTTATCATTATTTCATCAACGAGGATATTAGATGCGTCTTCTGATGAAATTGATCTATTTGAACCATCTCTCCATACGGTAACAACTGTCCACAGTGTCTTTTCCTGTTCAATATCTTTTAAATTCACTCTCAAAATATTATTTGTGAAAGTATAGATATGATCTCTAAAAGCATAGTTATACCTATAATAATTTGAGTGAATAAAAGTAGCATTTGGTGGGTAGTAACCTAGCTTATCAGATTCAACTACATCCTTTGTTGTAAAGTTAATTTCAAAAAGTAAATTTGATTCTTTTTTAAACTTCAACCCTCTTTCTTCAATTGCATTTTTTAAGTTTTCTTTAAATTTTTCTAAAACAATTGGATTAACTTCTGCAGTAATAGTTGAATCATTTATCTTTATATTAAAATCGTTATAATTATCTAAATTGAAAGTCTCAATCGAATCAATCTTAATGTTAGATTGAGTTGTTGAGCATCCAATTAAAAGTATTAAAGTTGATAAGATTGTTATTTTTTTCATAGAAAATTTATGTTTAATTTAGAAGACCAAAAGTATATAAAATTACTAGACCTCAATGCACAAATATATAATGAATCTGAATTCAATTGCAAGCATATTCACTTAGATTCTAATAGTGAAGAAAAAGTATTTATGGTTGCTTTTAGAACAATACCTGAAGACTCAACAGGTGTTGCCCACATATTAGAACATACTGCACTTTGTGGATCTAAAAAATATCCTGTAAGAGACCCTTTTTTTATGATGATAAGAAGATCTTTAAATACATTTATGAATGCATTTACTTCAAGTGATTGGACAGCATATCCTTTTGCAACTCTTAATGAAAAGGACTTTAAAAACTTGTTAAGTGTATATCTGGATTCATCCTTTTTTCCAAATCTAGATAAATTAGATTTCTATCAAGAAGGTCACAGACTTGAGTTTGAAGATCAGAAAAATATAAATAGTGAGTTAGAGGTTAAGGGAGTAGTATTTAATGAAATGAAAGGCGCCATGAGTTCAGTATCAAGTCAATTGTGGCATGGAATGTCAAAATATTTATATCCATCAACAACATATAGACATAATAGCGGAGGAAATCCAGAAAATATTATTGATCTTACTCATGAATATTTAGTTAATTTTCATAAAAAACATTATCACCCATCAAATGCTACTTTCTTTACATATGGAAATATGAATGTGGAAGAAATACAAGAATATATAAACGAAAATGTATTAAATAATTTTGAGCCTTCTAATCAATCAATTAATGTAAAAAATGAAGAAAGACTAAATTCCCCTAAGACAGTTGCTGAATTTTATAATCCTATGCCAGATGACGAAAACAATCATCATGTTGTCTTAGGTTGGCTTTTGGGAGAAAGTCATAACCCTGTAGAATTATTAGAGTCATTTTTAATGTCTAATATTTTATTAGACAACTCTGCCTCACCTCTAAGAAAAGCATTAGAAAAAACTGACCTCGGTAAATCTTTGTCTCCACTAACTGGACTTGAAACAGACCACAAAGAACTGGTTTTTGCAGCGGGTCTAGAGGGAGTAGAAAGTAATAAACAAGAAGAAGTTGAAGATCTGATCATTAATTGCTTGAAAAGTATTGTAGAAAAAGGAATATCAAAAAAACTTATTGATTCCTCTCTTCACCAACTTGAAATTAGACAAAGGGAAATCACTGGATCAGGTATGCCCTATGGACTTCAAATCATGCTGAGTTGCTTGCCTGCATGCATTCACAATGATAATCCTCTAGATGTTTTAGATCTTGACTCTTCATTTTCAATTATTAAAGAAAAATTAAGGAAAGATAACTATATTGAAAATATTATAGAAGAAAGGTTAATCAAGAATAAACATAGAATAAATTATGCCTTAATTCCCGATACTGAATTTAATAATAAGAATGAAGAAAAAATTAAAAATAAAATTATTCAAAGATCAAAAAATTTATCAGTTAAAGATAAGCAAGAAATAATTGAATTAGCATCAAGCCTTAAGAAAAGACAAGAGATGGCTGATGACCCTGAGATACTTCCAAAAGTAACAAAAGAGGATATTCCTCATTCAAGAAGTTATGCAGAACCAAAGATAACTAAAATTTCAAATATAGATAATTATTTTTATGAAACTGGTACAAACGGTATCACATATCACTCAATGATTTATCCATGTGCGAATCTAACAAGTGAAGAGTTTAAAGTAGCTTCTTTATTTACAAATACACTTACAAATATAGGTTTTAAAAATATAAATTATGAAGAAGTTCAAAAAATGCAATCAGCTTTGACCGGGGGCATATCTTCAAACTTCATACTCATACCAAATAATCACTCCAATGAGCATAGCTTAGCTTTGAAAATGACATCAAAATCATTAGAAAAAAATGAAAGTAAAATGCAAGATATTATGATTAATACTGTATTAGAATCTGACTTTAATAATAAAGAAAGAATAAAAGATCTTCTAAATTTTATATCATCTGATAATGATAAATCTTTAATCCAAAATGGTCATATCCTTGCTATGAGCAATGCTGGCGCTCAAGTAAATAATATTGCTGCAACAAATGATATGGTTTCTGGCATAAATTTTATTAAAAATACAAATAACTTATCAAAAAATATTGATAAAGATAAAAACCTAGAGAATTATATAAATTTGTTATCTTCAATTAAAAATAAAATAGAAACTTCTCCTATATATACTTTTACAGCATCATCTGTTAATCATGAAAAAACTGGTATTAAGTATGAATTTAAAAATCTTAATATCAATAAAAACATTCAAGATTATTTTGATATTCAAGAACGTCCTATAGGTTGGATAACAGGTGCTCAAGTATGTTATTGTGCTGAAGCATTTGCTACCGTTGATTCTTCTCATCCTGATGCTCCTGCCTTAACGGTTCTTGGAGCAGTATTAAGAAATGGTTATTTACATTCTGCAATAAGAGAAAAAGGAGGTGCATATGGAGCTGGAGCGATGCAAGATTCAAATAATAAAATTTTTAAGTTTTTTTCATATCGTGACCCTAGATGTGGAGAAACTTATGATGAATTTAAAAAATCAAGGGAGTGGTCATTAAAAAATATTACACAAGAACAATTAGATGAAGGTATTTTAGGAGTTATATCCAGTATTGATAAGCCCCTATCTCCATATGGTGAAGCGATGAGTGACTTTATAAACATTCTTGATAACAGAGATAAAGACAAAAGATTAGCCTTTAGAGCTAAAGTAAAAGAACTGGGTATCAGTGACATTATTAATGTATCCAGAAAGTATCTATTCAGTGAATCAAGAAAATCATTAATTGCTGGTGAAAATTATATTGAAGAAATTAAGAGCCTAAATTTTGATATAAAAATTATATAACTAGAAAAATAAAAACTTTTTTCTCTTCAAGTCTTTGGCACAACCCCAATATTGTTTTTGATATTTTGTAGATCTGTCTTGCACTCTATCTGCAACTTTAATTAACCATTGTTTTTTTCTATAAGTTTTCTTCTTAAAACCACCATAACCTTCATGATATGCAAGATATAGTGATCTTGCATCTGTTCTTTCAAACCCTTGATAATAACCTTTGCTTGCATACCAGCCTATAAAGTCTGCTGAGTCATAAAAATTTTTTCTACTAGCTCTGCTATTGCCAGTTTCATCTTTATAATCCTCCCATGTATTTGTTAAAGCCTGAGAATAACCTACAGCTGTAGAAGGCCTTAACCAAGGAATTACTCCAAAAAGCTTTTCTCTTTCTGGTTTTGCATCAGCTTTAAAACTTGATTCTTGATATACAAAAGACATTAAAACATAAGGAGGAATTTTCCAACGTTTCTCGCTTCTAATTGCTGCTTTATACCAGTTTCTTTTTTCTTTAAAAATCAAACATATGTTATCAGGATTTTCAGGTGGTTTTGTAACACACGCCTGTATAAAAAAAATTGCTAAAAATAATGAAATATAATTTAATCTATATCTTTTCATTTTTCTTAAATCCTCTAAAATTTTTAAATCTAGGAAAACGAAGACTATAGTGCCCACCTTCAAGGCTTTGTGTTATAGCATCTGCTCTAATTTCAATAAGCCTACCTATTAATTTATCTTTTGATAACCAAAACTTTTCTCTTTCATCATCTGTTAATCCACTTCCAACACTTAATGAGAAAAATTTTCCATCATCTTCGCCTTCAACATGAAATGCACCTAACTTACCCTCATGTTTACCACTGCCTTCTTGTATATCTATAATTTTTAAAGTCACCTCAATAAAAGGTTTAATTTTTAACCATGCATGGCTTCTTTTGCATTCGTAGTAATTATTGTTTGGTTTAATCATCAAGCCTTCAAATCCTTTTTCTAAAGCCTCCTTATTCATATTTAAAAATATGCTCTGACCATCATCTTCATCAAAATTTATGATCTCATAACTTACCAATTTAATAACATCTTCAAAACTATTTGATAATTTATTTAACTCTTCTTTTCTTTCAATTGAAGTAAGCTTACTTTTGCCATCATTAAATTCTTTTAATGGAAGAATATCAAAAAGAGCAAGATAAGCATCATCAGTTTTAGCGCCTGACTTTCTATAAACTTGTTTCATTAAAGCTTGAAAATCGTCGCTCATTATTTCTCCATCAAATACAATATTATTGTAATCAGTTTTACTCAAAGCATTTTCAATATGAGGGAAATTATGAAATATCTTTCCATTTCTGCTATATAAAGTTGCTATCCCATTTTTAACAATAGCGATTACTCTTACTCCATCATACTTATATTCAACTAAACATTTTCCTTTAATCTTTTTAGGATGTTTTGCACCATCATGAGCTAACATACAAGAAAAAATTGGAACTTTATATTCTAAATCCATTTTTTTCGCCACATTATTGACTGTTTTTTCACTCACACCACATCGCAAGTCTTTTATTAATATTCGCCTATACCAATCGTTCCACTGATTTTTTTTAGAGGAATTCATTAAGTCTATTATTAAATCTCTAGCAGCATGACCAGTCTTTTCTCTTTCAACTAAAAAATTAGCACTCTTTTTGAAGTCATCCCATTTTAGACCGTTACCATTATTATCAGATTCTGGAACTTGTTTTACTCCAAACGTCACTAAAGGATCTAAGCACATTGAAAGACCTTCTTGAAAATTAATATTATTTAAATTGCTTTCAATGACATTCTCTTTAAATAGTCTACTATTATTACTTTCTAACTCTTTAATTATTTCCCATGGTTCTTTCATTTAATTAACATTCCTTTTAAGTTAATTACTATAATTATTTAATTGTTTTAATCTCTCAACATCTTGTGCCTTAGATTCCATATGTGAAATCATTTGTTTGGTGATTGGAGTTCTATCTTGATCACAAAGTGTTGCATGAAACTTTTCTGTAAAACTTAAAGAAAATTCAATCATTTGTTTTATAGTTTTTAATGGATCATCCGTTAATATAAGATCAGTAACAATCACAATTGCAAAGGTCTTAGTGGTATTTTCAAAAGTTCCTGGATTTAATGCATTCAATATTCTAAATCTCTCGATTCCATTTTTGTTAGTAAATGAAAAATATTGGTTGATAAATATCCCACCGCGATTAGAAATAAAACCAAACATCTGCTCTATATCATATAAAGATCTATCAACAGAGATCAAATTCAATATTGCTAACTCTTGTTTATTCTGATTATTTTTATAATTAAAATTTTGATGATTATTAATGTCTGAAACAGGATCAAATGTATCTGATATGTCTATATCTTCAATATTAACTTTTAACTCATTTGAATTTGAAATTTTTCTTATAAATAAAAAAACTATTACTAAAAACAACAATATGGCCAATCCAATTAAATAAATTTCAGAATTGGTGCTCATTTATAACTCAGCTAATTTTAATGCTTGATTGACATCAACAGATACCATTCGAGAAACACCAGCCTCTTGCATTGTAACCCCCATTAAATAATCACTTCTTTCCATTGAAACCTTGTTATGCGTGATGAAAATAAATTGAATATTTTTCGACATTTCTTCTACCATATTTATAAATCTCAAAGTATTTAAGTCATCTAATGGAGCATCTACCTCATCCAATAAACAAAATGGTGCTGGGTTAAGATCAAAAATTGCAAATACTAAAGCCAGGGCTGTCAATGCTTTCTCCCCTCCTGAGAGTTGAGAAATAGATGAATTCTTTTTCCCTGGAGGTCTTGCCATTAACACAACCCCAGCATGTAATGGGTCATCATCAGTTAGAGCAAGCTCAGCAATACCTCCACCAAATAACTTTGGAAACATATCTTTAAGTTTTTGATTCACTGCATCAAAACTATCTTTAAATATTGTTTTTGTTTCATTATCAATCTTCTTAATTGCGCCATTTAATTTATCAAGCGCTTCTATCAAATCTTCATATTGTTCATCTAATTCCTCTTTTCTTTTAGATTCTTCTGCGATCTCTTCTGGTGCAGCAAGATTTATAGCTCCAAGCCTTATTATTCTTGTTTCAATATCAGTTAATTTATCTTCTATTTCATCATATGTTATATTTTCATAATCTGAAAAGTTGATGCTATTGGTATCTAGTCCAGCTTCTTTAATTCTTTTATTTGAATTTTCTAAATTTATTTCATATGTTTTAAGATCTAAACGGATATTAGTTGCTTTCTCAGAGATTGATTTTGAATCTAGATCTGCAATAGCTTTTTTGTTCTCTAAGGCTCTAAGTTCATCATTAAATTTAGACTGTTTTTGTCTTAGTCCAGTTAATATTGATTCAGCATCTGAGCTTTTAATAACGAAATCTTTCATTTCATCTTGTATAGAATTTTTAAGTTTTTCTGCTTTATTTATCTGGTTTTGTAATTCATTTTGACGAGAAAAATATTCTTCTGTTAATGTTCTAGATTGAGCTGAAGCTATATTTAATATATCTTTAAGTAGTTTTTTTAGTTCTATGACTTTTTTATCAATTTGCTCATTATTTATATTAAATTTTTCTATAGTTAGAATAATGCCATCTAAAATATGAATCGCTTTTTCGCTTGGGCTTAATTCATCAAAATTCTTTTCAGTTTCTTTAGCTTTTTCATAATTTTCTTTAGCTTTTTCAAAACTATCTTTAGTTTCTATTTCTGATTTATTAATATTTTGTAAATTAGCTTCTCTTTTTGCAATTTCAGCACCAACTGCATAAAAATTCTTCTGTGCTATTTCATACTCGCTTAACATAGACTCATTTTCAGTCCTAAATTGGTCAATTTGTAATTGAATGGTTTCAGATTCAGCGTTTTTAATTTTAAGATCTCTATTTAAAGCATCTAATTTTTTCTGTAAGTTATCTCTATTATTTTTAGCTTCTATTGAAAATAAAATAGCTTTATCAAGTTCAAATCTTGCTTTATCTTTTTTAAGTTGATTATATTTATCTGCAGCTTTTGCTTGATTTTCTAGTCTCTTAATTAATCTTGCAATTTCATCACGAATATCTTTTACCCTCGAGAGATTTTCTTTTGTTCGTTTTATTCTTGACTCAGTTTCTCTTCGTCTTTCTCTATACTTAGATACTCCTGCAGCCTCTTCAATATGTGTTCTAAGTTCATCAGGCTTAGCGCTTACAAGTTTACTTACCATGCCTTGTTCAATAATCGCATACGAACTTGGTCCAAGTCCTGTTCCAAGAAAAATATCTTGTACATCTTTTCTTCTACATTTTGTATTATTAATAAAATAATCGGATTGCGCATCTCTAGTCATAACTCTTTTTATAGAAACTTCATTATAAGATGCATATTCACCGCCAATTTTTGCACTAGAATTATCAAATAGAAGTTCAATACTACATTGGCCTGATGGTTTTCTTTTTTCAGAGCCATTAAAAATAACATCAGCCATAGATTCACCTCTAAGGTTTTTTGCAGATAGTTCTCCTAATACCCACCTAACAGCATCAATGACATTTGATTTCCCACAGCCATTTGGTCCCACAACTCCTACCATATTAGTTGGAAATGATATTTTCGTTGGGTCAACGAAACTTTTAAAACCCGATAGTTTTATATGTTTTAGCTGCATTTAAAGAGTTATTTTCTTAATATATTATAACTCTTGTGGGGTTTTTAACCATTCATTTGAACTAATTTTGTATGTATTAGAGTTTTGATTTTTATTTAAAACTATAAGATTTTTAACATAGAATAAATTATTATCCTCAATACAGGAAATTTCTATATTTAGCTCAATAGTTTCTTGATTAAGATAAGCTGAGGCTAAGTCAAAACCTGGAATTATGCTATTAAGATTAGTTAATTTTATTTTTTGTATATTAGTGAATTCTTTTTTTGCAATTGGTATATCAGGACCATTGTTAATGTAAAGACTTGCATTGCCCTCTCTCACTGAGCAGGGTAATTTAGATTCCATCTCTATTATAAAAAAAGAGTTTTTATACTGAGGAAATTTCGCATCACGTAAATTTGTATAAAGCTTATAAAATATTAATTTTTCATTATTTGAATTAAAAAACCTCTCTGAAAATACAATCAAGCTTTCTGCTGAATTAAGTTTATCTAATTCAATTGATTTAGTTGCCAAGCTAACTAACCAAGTCTTTGAATTATCTGATGTGAGAATATTGTTTATTTTATTTAAATGATCTTCAGAAATTTTTAAATCCAGATATATTTCGTCAAAGATATTATTAATTAAAATTTGTTTTTGAAAGCTGCCTAATATTGCAAATTTACTTATATAAATAATCAAGCATAAAGAAAGTATAGAAATATAAGATCCAATAACTAATCCTTTGTTGTTTGTTTTCTGAGCTATAACATATGCAAAAATAGGCAGCCCTGCAATAAAGGTTAATAAAAGAAATGGTAATATCATGTTTTTTTTCTTAACAAAAAAATCAATAATGAAAAAACTAAAATTAAAAAAGGCGAAAACCATAAAATATAAGTAGTCTTATTAAATTCTGGTTCATATAATGATTCATTCCCAAATCTTAATGTTACATAATCTTTAATTTCTTGATCAGTTTTATTTTCAGTTATCATTTCTAATATTTTTAATTTTAAATCTTCTGAAATAGGTGCATTAGAGCTAGACAATGAGCCTGATATGCATTTTGGACATCTTATATCCTTTATTAGTTTATTAAATCTTGCTTCATCATCTTCGTTTTTAAAATTATATAAAGATTCTGAAAGAATGTTTATTGAAAAAATAAATATCAAAAAATATAAAAATTTCACTTTTAAAACATCCTTCTTTTTTCAATGATTGGTAAAAAAACATTAGTCCATATAACATCATTAATTTCACCTTGATAGTGCGCAACTATTATTCCATCATTAATTAAAAATGTTTCTGGAGCTCCAGTCACGCCAAGATCTAATGCAAGAGAACCTTTAAAATCATGTATTATGATTTCATATGGGTCTCCATACTTTTTAAGCCAGGTAATAGCATCTTCTTTTTCATCTTTATAATTTAAGCCAACTATTTTTATGCCTTGTTCTTTTAGATTCATTAAATAAGGGTGTTCAACTAAACAAGTAATACACCAGCTTGCCCAAATATTTAAAATATAGCTGCCTGAAAGATCTCCTTCATTAATTAATAAATCTTCTTGCAAATTTTCTAATTGAAATTCTGGTAAATTAGATATTGAATAGTTGGCGCCTGGAAAAGATTCTTTATCAGTTAAAAGTATAAAAAACATTGTCATAAACAATACTGGCAATATTAAAATGATGGATTTAAATAAAAATTTAGTCATCTAATTATTTCTCCTTGAAAAAATTAATACTATTCCTGCAAAAGCCATTAAAGATGCAGAAAACCATATCCATCTAATTAAGTAATTAATTTGCACATTCACTACCCAACTTCCATCATCTAATTGATCCCCTATAGTAATATATATATCCCTCAACGCACTGATATAAATAGAGGTTTCTGTTGTTATTTGTCCTCTTGTAAAGTATCTTCTTTTCTCGGGGCTTAATTCAAATACTTTCCCTGAATTGTCTTCTATCAAAAATATAGCTTTTATAGAATCATGATTTGTATTTTTTACTACTCTTATATCTTTAAAATTAATTCTTAAATCTTTATATTCTTCAAATTCATTTATCTTGATATTTAATGCTCTTTCTGTACTTAAGAGACTGTTAAATGAGATTGATATTAAAAGCAACCCTAGACCTAAATGAGCAATCATACTAAAAATATTAATGTATTTTTTTAAGTAAAAATAATTAAATATTTCAATGAGGTATCTAAAGATAATTAAAGATCCGGTGAATACTGATATTAAAATAATTAAATTAGATGTTTTAATGAAATATACTAAAAGAGAAATTGTGATAATAGAAAATACAGTGGAAATAATTATTGGTGATATAAAAAATTTAAATCTTAAGCTTCTGGACCACTTTGAATCAATAGAGAAAAATAAAAATAAAGAGGCTAAAATTACTATAGGAATAAATATTGCATTATAAAATGGCGCACCTACACTGATATTTTGATCAAATAAGTATTCATATATCAGAGGATATGTTACCCCTAACATTATAGAAAAAATTAATGTTCCAAAAAAAATATTATTAATAGATATAAATGATTCCTTAGAAAAGGTTTTAATACTTCTAATTTGTTTTATTCTTGAATATCTAAGAATAAATAAAAAAAGTGAAGCAAATATAACTATTCCAATAAAAGCTAATAAGTAAAGGCCTCTCTCTGGATCGTTTGCAAAGGAATGTACGCTATCAATTATTCCTGATCTAACAATAAATGCCCCAAAAAGACTTAATGAAAAAACTAAAATTGATAATAAAATTGTCCAAACTCTTAAGTGAGATGATTTAATCGAGACACTTAAAGAATGTAAAAATGCTGTAGCTGCTAACCATGGCATTAAAGCTACATTTTCAACAGGGTCCCAAAACCAATAACCACCCCATCCTAATTCATAATAAGCCCACCAACTTCCCAGTGTTATTCCAACGGTTAAAAAAACCCATGCCAATACCGACCATTTTCTTACTAATGATTCCCATTTAATATCTGGATCTCCATTGATAAGAAATGAGATTGCACATGCAAAAGGAATAACAAACCCAACATAACCTAAATATAGGGTTGGAGGATGAATTGCTAAGGCTGGGTCTTGAAGTACAGGATTAATATCGGCTCCGTTTTCTGGTGCGATTGGCAATATAGTTGCAAATGGATTTGATGTTAATAATAAAAATAATAAGAACCCTACTAACACTAATGATATTATCCCAATACTTTTAGGTTTGAGAATCTCGTTATTGTTTATATTGATATTAAAAATAAATCCCCATAAAGCTAAAAATATTATCCATAAAAACATTGATCCTTCATGAGCGCTCCATATAGAAGAAATTTTATAAAAAACAGGTAACTCTGAATTAGAATGGCTTGCAATGTACTCAACACTAAAGTTATCTGTAATTGCTAACCAAATATAAATTACAAAAGAGGTTGCTAAAAATAAAAATGCATGAGAAAAAGTTCTACTAATTAGATTTGATGAGTATTTAGTATCATCAATTGCAAAAGAAAAGAATCCAACCAAGAAAAATAATCCAGTTGCCACGATTGTCAAAAAATGTGAAATTTCAATTATCATTTTGTATTTTTAAATTGGGTGGCATGTAATTTTCATCATGTTTGGCTAATACCTCTTCAGCATAAAAAGTTTTATTTTTAATAAAACCCAATACTACAACTCCACTTCCCTCTTTAAATAAATCTGGAACGATTCCCTCATATATTACCTTTATAGAATTTTGATAGTCGGTAACTGTAAAAACAATTCTAGATGAATCTCTTTCAACAGAATTCTTCAAAACCATTCCTCCTATTTTTATTCGTTTATTTTCTGGAATATCTTTATTATTTAATTCTGTTGGAGTGAAAAAATAATCTAAATTTGAATTTAAAGAATATAGTATTAGGCCTACTCCTGAAATAGAAAATAAAAAAATAAATATAATATTAAAAATTCTCTTTTTTCTATGAGATTTCATAAAATTTCTTCTTAATTTTATTGATTTTATTTTTATAATTTAAAAAGGTGCAACTAATACTAAAAACCATTATTCCAATAACTGACCAAACGTATATACCATGACCATTCATGTATATTGCATCTTTAAAGGATATAAATGCAAATTCAAACATAATCCTTAATCCAGGATTTTTTTCTTTCTCTTTTAATAATTTGATATTTAGAAGAGAGAATGATCAAACAAATAATTAAACCAAAAAATCCAATTATTGATCCAATTAAAGGATATAACATAATAGGATCAATTGAAGGCTTTTCGGTTAATGTAATAGAAGCAGACTGATGTAATGTGCTCCACCAATCAACTGATTTTTTTATAATAGGTATATTTACAAAACCAACTATAACTAACCAAGATAATAACTTATCCGCTTTCTCTGAATTACTAAAAGAACTATGAAGTGCAATTAACCCCAAATACATAATAAATAATATTAATGTAGATGTAATTCTTGCATCCCATTGCCACCATGTTCCCCATGTTGGAATGCCCCAGATAGAGCCAGAGAAAAGAGCAATAAAAGTAGTAACTGCACCTATTGGAGCAATTGCTATAATTAAGTACGCAGCTAGCTTAACCCTCCAAACAAGAAATATAATACTTGCAATGGCCATCATTGCATAAAGAGATTGTGATAAAAAAGATGCAGGAACATGTAGATAAATTATTCTATAAGAATTGCCCTGAACAAAATCCTCTGGAGTAAATAAGATGCCCCATGTTAAAGAAAATAAATAAATACATAACGAAATATAAAAAATATACTTATATGCCCTATTTACTTGAAATAAATAAGTTTTAGGCGAAGCGAATTGATGTATAAACTTTTTTATCAATTTTATTTGTGTGCTTAAGTAAGTTTTACTCTAAATGAGCTTTAATTACATAAGATATTATAAAAGGTATTGTCGTTATTATAATAGATAAGGTTCCTAATAATAAGAGCAAAAATTCTACATAATTTATATCAAATTGAATAGCAACTATACTTTTTCCTAAAATAATTAAAATAGGTAATGCCAGTGGCATTGTTATTAATGCACCTAAAACAGAACCTTTATTCAGACTTAGAGCATTACCAAATACAAAAAGATTCAAAAATATATAAGAAGAAATAATTGATAACGGAAGTATAGATAAACTTATACTTAAGTTTTGTGTTATTCCAAGAGAAAAAAGGAAGCTTAAGAATGAAATTGGAACACCAATCATAAGCCAATATATAAAAATTTTTTTGCTAATTAAAAAGGGGAAGGATGTTATTGAGATTACCGTTTGTTCCAAGGATCCATCATTGAAATCTTCTAAAAATATATCTTCTGTAGCAAGCATCATTGATAACAATATTGAGATCCATAATAAAGAATAAAAACCTACCTCCAAATTCGTCTGTAGAAATTCTACTGTCAGTGGATATGCGATCATAATAAGTGAGAAAACCAAAATTGGTCCAAGCCAGCTTCTAGTTTTCTTTCTAAGTTTTAAAATTTCTATATAAAATATATTCATTATTTTAAATCAATTATCTTAGTATTAATTTGAGACTTTATATGAGATGTAAATATTAATCCTTTATCATTATCTAGTTCTTCGATAAGAAATTCATTTAGTAAGTTTTTCGCTTTAGCATCTAACCCAACAAATGGCTCGTCCAAAATTATTAAGTCTGAGTCATTTAAAAAAACTCTTAATAAAGCAACTTTTTTTTGTTGACCAAAAGATAAATTTCCAACAATAACATCTAAAAACTCTTTTAATTCAAGTATTTCTAGATACTTTTTTAGATTTGGATTTTTAACTAAGTTTAATAATAAAAGATTATCTTCTAAACTAAGATAAGATTTTATGGCATTTTTATGCCCCAAATAACATATATTCTTCAAAGAAAATAATTTAATATTACCTTTCGTTGGAATCGTTATACCTAAAATAATCCTAATTAAAGTAGATTTTCCTGAACCGTTTGGACCACAAATATGTAATGCCTCTTTTTGCTTTAAGTTAAAAGAAACATTATGGAAAAGTTTGTTTTCGTTAATTTTATAACTAATATTATCAACAACTATTAAAGAATTATCATCCATTAGAATATGTTTAAATTTTTAGTTCTTATTATAAGTGCAGGCAATGGATTTTGTGGATCAATTCTTGAATAAAATCGTTTTGATATTTCTTTAAATGGTGATGGTCCAAAACTACCAATTCCTCCTACTGAGAAATATAACCTTTTAGTAAAAAATATCCCTTGTTCAAGATTAGGTATGCTTCTTATACTAGATGATATTTTTTTTAAGTTTTTGATAATATCATTATTATTTTCATTAAATTTAAACCAGCCCCATGTAGATTGATCAATCATAGATATTTTCTTTAACAAATCCTTTGATCTTTTATTAGGTAGTGAAGATGGTGGCAATAAGACAATCAAGTTCCCCCTTGCATTGGATACCAAGGTATCGATTGATTTTTCTATTGGAGATTTTTTATCAAAATTACCTAATAAAAACTCCTCCATCTTAGAAGATGAAGGAATTTTTAAATTTTTAAGTCTTTGAATTGATCCAAGAACTATATAAGTAACTAATTCTTGATTCAAAACTGGTTATGTTTTCGATAAGGCTTGCTCAAAATCAGCAATAATATCATCTGGATGTTCTAAACCAATTGATAGTCTTACAAAACCAGGTGTTATACCTGCAGATAATAACTCTTCTTCTGAAAGCTGACTATGTGTTGTGCTGCCTGGATGAATTGCTAAACTTCTTGAATCTCCAATATTTGCAACATGATAAACCATTTCTAAAGCATTAATGAATTTCTCACCTGCTTCTCTTCCGCCTTTGACTTCAAACCCCATTAAGCCACCATTTCCTCTTGAAAGGTATTTTTCAGCTCTTTCTTTAGCATAACCATCCATTACTGAAGGATAAATAACTCTTTCTACAGAGTCATGCTCAGATAGGTACTTAGCTATAATCTCTGCATTAGCTGAATGTTCTTTCATTCTTAATGCAAGAGTCTCAAGACCTTGAATAAACATAAAAGCATTAAATGGACTCATTGCCGCGCCCATATCTCTTAAAATGGTTGTTCTTGCCTTAAGAATATATGCTATTGGTCCTAATGGCTTTACTGCTTCAGTCCAGACTGCTCCACCATATGAAGGATCTGGAGTATTTAGTGCTGGTTGTCTTTCTGGAAATGCTTCCCAATCAAAATTTCCACTATCAACAATAATTCCTCCAATTGAAGTACCATGTCCACCAATAAATTTTGTTGTAGAGTGAATCAATACTGCAGCACCATGATCAAAGGGTTTGCATATTACTGGTGCAGCTGTGTTATCTACTATTAGTGGTATTCCTAACGGTCTTCCAATTTCAGCAACTTCAGATAATGGAAAAACTTCAAAACTAGGATTTGGAAGTACTTCACCATAATAAGCACGAGTATTTTCATCTGTTGCTTTAGCAAAATTATTTGGATCTGCAGGATCTACAAATCTAACATCAATGCCCATATCAGACATTGGGTTTTTAAACTGGTTATAGGTACCGCCATATAAATGTGAAGAAGCAACAATGTTATCTCCTTTTTTTGCAAGATTTTGAATAGCATATGCAGAAGCTGCTTGACCCGATGCTACTGCTAAAGCCCCAACACCACCTTCAAGTGCTGCTATTCTATCTTCAAGAACAGCACAAGTTGGGTTCATTATTCTAGAATATATATTTCCTAATTCTGATAAAGCAAATAAATTTGCAGCATGATCACAATCATCAAACTGAAAACTAGATGTTTGATGAATTGGTACTGCTACTGAATTAGTGTTTTCGTCTTTTCTCCATCCTGCATGAAGACCTATTGTTTCTGGATTAGTATATGTTTTACTCATTAGGTTTTACTCCTCTGTAAACTTATGTATTTGTTAATTAAGTATATTAAATTATGCCTAATAACGACACCCTTAAATGGAATATATACTGGAATATTAATAACAAATACTTATAATGTGCGGAGGTATTTATTATGGCTAAAAAATATACTAATTTTAGAATAGGCGGTTCACCTGAGAAATCAACAGATGAATACACTGTTTGGACTAACGATTTGCTGCAAAGGATTATTGCAAGTAAAACTGTAATTGAGCCAGGAAAAGCTACAAAAGGACATAAACTCATTGACTCAGATGTTGTTTATATAATCACCAATGGAAGAGGAACTATGGAAGTTGTTGAATATATGAATTCTGATGAAGGTCATGGCACAAACCCATCACATGGCATAGAACATAAAGATTCATATGGTCTTTCTGCTGGAGATATAGTTTTAGTGGAATCAGGCGATTATTGTAAAGTTGTGAATGACTCAGACCATGATCAATTAACTTATTTAAGAATTTTTGATAGAGGTGGCTGGCGACAGTAAAGTCTCTATAATATGATTAAATCACAATTACGATCAGATAAACTTGCTATGGGATTATCCTTGGCATGTGTCATTCATTGTTTTTTTGCACCATCTATTATTATTTTAGCTTATGGAATTTCATCGTTTGCTGTCGAAGCTGAACTTATTCATTATTTACTTTTATTCCTAACACTTCCAATCAGTGCTTTTGCTCTACATATTGGTTATAAGAACCATAAAGTAGTCTCTTTTGTTTATTCTGGTTTTATTGGCCTGTCTTTGCTTATTCTTGCGGTTGTTTTAGAAAGCATTCTTGGCGAGCCAGGAGAAAGAGGGCTAACTGTGATAGGCTCCATAATTCTTGCATTTTCTCATTATAAAAATCATCGCATTTGTAAAGAATTAGAATGCGAAGAATGTCATAGCTAAGAGTTTTTATTGCTCTAACTTAAACTTCGCAACCATAGGTAGATGATCTGAAACCCCTTTTCTTTTGATTGGATCAAATCTTATTGGTTTATCTGTATCAGCATATGAATTATCTTTTGTGCGATGTATTTTAATTGAATCTTGATCAAAATTTATTGATCTATTTTTTGAAAGAAAAATTGTATCTAAAAAACTCCATGTTTTACCATAATTGTAGTAGTGAGTGCCTTTACAATCACCACATCCAATTAAATGAGCAATAAACCATTGATCTTCTTGAGACTGATAAATCTTATATTTATTATCTTCTGTAGAGTTGACATTAAAGTCACCTAATGCGATTGCTGGATTTGAATGGGATTGTAGTAAATTTTTAAGTAAATTAAGTGAATCAATTCTCATTGAGACATCATGATAACCTGCTGGAAAATGTACATTATAAATTGTTATATTTTGATCATCTATTTTTATAGCAACTTCTAAAATTGGCCTAGTATCTTTATCCTTAAATTCGCCTGAGAAAGTTATGTAATGAAGTCTTGGATCTGACATTTTAAATCTTGATATAAAAGCTGTATCAATACCTCGATAATCTTTACCTTCTAGTAATTTATAGTCTGCGTAACCATATGGCTGTAACAGAGTAAAAAGTTCTCTGAGAATATTTATATTCTCTACTTCTTGAAGTGCCAAGATATCAGGACCACTTTTGTCATATGAAATAATATTTTTAACTAAGCTTGCAAGCTTTATATCTTTGGTTTCATTATCCCAATCTAAATATAAGCATTCTTCTCTCCAAGATTTAACATTTATTCGATTACAAGATTTGATATGTTTTTCAGATTGCTTTAGTTCAATAGGCAGATATGCTTTATCATCTTTTTTTATATCATCAATGGCATCAAATAGGTTTTGGGCATTTAGTGTCATGACACTAAATTCTGTTCCAGAAATTAAGTTGGTATAAAAAATAAATAGAATAGATGTACTGAGAATAAATTTACGCATCAATATCTTTGATATAAAGTTTTACTTCAAAAGGAAGTTCCGAAACTTCTTTCTGTTTATTTGAAACCTTCAATAGGTTTTCGATCATTTGATCAGAAAAGTTTACTATCTTTCTTTTGTTTAAATCTATGTGACCCAAAACTGTTTCAAAAATGGCTGCAACTTCATTATCTTTATCTTGAAGAATTCCTACAAAGTGAAGAAGTTTCTTGTTTGCTTTATATAATTGAAAAGAAGGGTATACCATATCATTTAATCTAAATTCTTTAAGATATCTAATACTATCTTCAAGTGTAAATGTTGAAAAACCACTTTGCATATATGCTTCATCAAAGCCTAATTCTTCTATATAAAAAGAAGTATAAGTGCTATCAAATAATTGATAATAGTAATTAACATTCATATGTCCATTGTGATCACACATCTCTTCAGTGACTATTACAGAATCGGGATTATAAGGTAAAGGTTTCATAGTATAAGTATAAGTAAAAAAAAGCCCAGTAAAAACTGGGCTTTAGTAATTATTCTAGTTATTAAAAACTTGAACCAAACTGAATACCCCATGTTCTTGGGTCAGTATATGTAGCAAATTGAGCGCCACCTTGCAATGCAGAAGAAGCAGCCCATGTTCCAACATATTGATCATCATTTAAGTTTTTAGCATAAAGACGAACATACCAGTCACTATCATTTGGTGTATACGTGACATTCATATCAAAGTAATCAGTTTCAGGCATTCTTGCTCTGTCTAAATTAAAGACACTGCCTTCTCTTTCGCTCTGATATCTATATGCAAGTCTTGCAGTAACTATTCCGTTATCCATAGCAAAATCTTGGTTAATACCAATACTGTATGAAGTTTCAGGTGATTGTGGCACTTTATTACCTTCAAGACTTCCTTGAACTGGTGCAACTGGACATGAAACTCCTGCTAAAGGGTTGAACGGTGCAGTACAAAGATAACCTGCAGATTTGAATAGAGCTACTATGTTACCACCTGCATCTAAACCATAACCATATTGAACAGCACCTTGTGGGTCAAATGGAAGGCCATCAACACCTGCTCCAAATGCAGTAGGAGGACACAAACCAGTCGCTGTGTTACAACCTACTCCAGGAATAAATAACGCTGGGTTAACATCTAATAAAGCAACAATACCGCCTGGATTAATTGGATCAGGCATTGTCGCATCACCTAGCTCACTATCAACAAGCAACCAACTCATATCCATGCTTGTGCTTTCGCCAATATAAGCGACTAAGTTACCTTCAAAACCTTTAATTTCAGCGTCAACGTTATAGTTCACTGAACCAGCATTCTCTATATTAGAAATAAGCATACCTTTGGTATCATTCATAAATATCGTTGCATTAAAGAGCATAGCTCCATCAAATAGAATACTTTTTGTTCCTATCTCAAAAACACCAGTTTCTTCTTGATCATATGGATCTGGAGTTGTTCCAATAACAGGGTTATTACCACCTGCTTTTACAGCAGTTGTATAACTAGCGTAAACCATTTGGTTATCAGAAATATTATGTTTAAGTGATAGCTTGTATGCTGTGGCATCATCTTCAATTACTTCTACAACTGGTGAAAATTTATATTCGCCTGTAGCCCACTGTGAAGCAGGTACTGTAGGGCAATCAAAATCAGTTAAACATGTCATAAGACTGTCTTTTACAACATCATCGTTGTATCTAATACCAAGAGTTAACTGAGTAGCATCGCTTAAATCATAATACATTTCGCCATATATAGCTGTAGATTTTGTTCTAACATGATCATCATTTAAATAACCAGATATGTTCGTTGGAATATGATAAGGAGCAATACCTTGAGCAGCCAATAAGAATCCTAAACAATTAGGATTTAATGTGCTTGGATTTCCTCCATTAGCAGCCGGCGGAATACCTACAGCATTACCAACTGCTGTTCCACCAAGTGCACAAGTATCACTTCCAGCCAATCCACCAAGTATCAGTGTTTGGAAGAAAGGTATACCACCATATGCTTTAAATGCAGGTGGGTAGAGATTAGAATATGCATGTTGACCGAAGTTACCTGTCATATTCCATGCAGCTGTTTGTACCTGATATCTGTTATGGTTTCTGCCATCATACATATAGATACCAGCTGTATAGTTCATAGGGCCATCAAAGCTAGAAATTATGTTAATTTCTGCTTGAGTGGAATGAAAATCTGAATGAGAGAATTCATAGGTTCTATCACCAGTAATTAACTCAGTAAAGCCATATTCTCTTCCGTTAAAGTTACCTCCAAAAGTACCCATCCATTCTATTGAAGGGATTAAAGCACCTACTTGTGCATTAAGAATACCTGGGAATGTTGCAGTAGTATGAGAATAATCATTATCATTCATGTGATAATAAAATCTTTTCTGATAAGAAACTTTAGCCGAAAGCATTAGCTCATCGGAAATATCATGCTCTAAATGTAATTGACTGAAATTATATTCTTGTTCTTGCTCAGGAATTCTTGTTAAGTATGCTTCACGGAAATTATCAGGTGTTGGCATACCAGCATATGAATTACTATAAGCAGAAGCTTTTAAACCAGCAACAACATTAAATAATGCAGCAGTACTTCCTCTTGAATCGGCAGCAACGTTTGGAGACCCTGTTGTTAGAGGGTTACAACCTAACAACCCATGGCTTTCACAAAATGGTGCACCAATATTATTTCTATTATCTGCATTTTTATACATGTCAGCAGTTAGCATAAGTCTTGTTTTATCACTTATATCAAAATCTATTGAAAATCTTGCGCCATATGCTGATTTATCATTAAATTCTTTTCCACTATTAAGATCTTTAGAAAAACCATCTCTATCAGTTGATGTGTATGCAAATCTTGCATTTATTCAATCAGTAATAGGAACATTCAGCATTAAATCTGAAGTAACTGCATCATAGTCACCCATTGAAACATCCCAACTACCTTCTAATTCAGATGTTGGTCTTTTTGTAACTGTATTAATAACACCTACAACAGCATTTCTTCCAAATAGAGTTCCTTGAGGACCTTTAAGAACCTCAACACGTTCTACATCAAAGAAGCCTACATCAGCAAATGAAGAAGTTCCTGCATCATGGCCATTGGTTGAAACAACAACTGCTCCAACAACAGCTGCACCAACCCCATAAGATCCAGTACCTCTTATAGCATACGAAACACCAGAACCAATACCTTTATCGATAATTAATCCTGGAACTACTTCTTGTAAGTCGGAAGCATCTTTAATCATATTTTCTTCCATACTCTCAGCAGTAAATGCTTCTATTGATATAGCCAAGTCTTGAATAGACTCTTCCTTTTTGGTTGCTGTTACAACAACCTCTTCAACTTCTTGTGAAACTACATTCGGTGTAAAAGCCAACGAAAAGAATGCACAAAAAGTAAATGTGAATTTTAATAAATTGTTCATATAACCCCCCTTATTTGTTACGGATGAACGCATAATTTATGTACAGATCATATCATATAAGAATTTTATTAAAAAATATATTATTTTTAGGTCTTAAAAATAAGCATATATATCAAGAATTATGCCAAGGATGGCACCTTGAAACCCTTTTAATAGCAAGAATGGTGCCTTTAATAACTCCCCTTTCTAGTATTACGTCAATTGCATATGCTGAACAAGTTGGATGAAACCTACATGTTGGAGGAAATAAGGGTGAAATAAAGTATCTATAGAACCTTATCGGCATTATAAAAACTCTAGCTATCATATTGTATTTTCTTTTGTAATTTCTTGAACTGCTTTGTTCAAATCCATAACTTTTGAATCGTTACTGCCTATTCTTCTTATCGAGACAGTGTTATCAGCCTTTTCTTTTTTTCCAATTGCTAAAATAATAGGTACTTTTTTAGAGCTATGCTCTCTTACTTTATAACTAATTTTTTCGTTTCTTAAATCTACTTCGGCTCTAAGACCTTCATTTTTTAATAATTCTTGAATTTTAATAACATAATCATTAACTTCAGAGACAATTGAAGCAATTACAACTTGTTGAGGTGCAAGCCAAAAAGGAAGCTTGCCTGAATAGTTCTCGATAAGAATACCAATGAATCTCTCAAAAGATCCTAATACTGCTCTATGTATCATAACTGGAATATGTTTTTTTCCATCTTCACCTACAAATTCAGCATCTAACCTGTCTGCTAAATTAAAATCTAATTGAAAAGTACCACATTGCCATGCTCTTCCAATTGCATCTGTTAGAACAAAATCTAATTTTGGACCATAAAATGCACCATCTCCTTCATCAACTTTGTATGGATATCCTAAATTTTTTATTGCTGATTCAAGTGCTTGCTCAGCCTTATCCCATGTTTTATCTGACCCTACTCTAACTTCAGGTCTTGTAGATAATTTAATATCAAAATCTTTAAATCCTAGATCAGCATATATATCTGATAATAAATTTATAAATAAGCCCGTTTCGGATTCTATTTGATTCTCTGTACAAAAAATATGTCCATCATCCTGAGTAAATCCTCTAACTCGCATTAACCCATGCATAGTTCCAGATGGTTCATATCTATGACAAGAACCAAATTCAGCAAATCTTAATGGCAAATCTTTGTATGACTTTATTCCTTGATTATAAATTTGAACATGACCTGGACAGTTCATGGGCTTCAATGCATTTACTCTTTTTTCGTTTGCATGTTCTTCATCTATTTCAGTGATAAACATATTTTCTCGATATTTATCCCAATGTCCTGAGGCTTCCCATAATTTTCTATCTATTACCATCGGTGTATTAATTTCAGCATAGCCATTGCTCTCAATCTTTTGTCTTACAAAATTTTGTAATTGTTTATATATAGTCCATCCATCAGGATGCCAAAAAACCATTCCAGGAGCCTCATCTTGAAAATGAAATAAATCCATTTCTTTTCCAAGCTTCCTATGATCTCTTTTTTGTGCTTCTTCGATTGAGCTTAAATACTTATTTAGGTCTTTATCATTTTTCCAAGCAGTGCCATAAATTCTTGTAAGCATGGTATTTTTCGAATCTCCTTTCCAATATGCTCCAGATACTTTTGTTAACTTAAAAGATCCTATAAAACTTAAATTTGGTAAATGAGGGCCTCTGCATAAATCTACAAAGCTATCATCATCTTGATAATAAAGTTGAAAATTATCTTTTTGATCTGAATCATTAATAATAGATTGCTTGTATGGTTCATTTAGAGTTTTAAAAACCTTAAGTGCATCTTTTTTATTGACTAGTTTTTTTGTTATAGATAATTTTGAAGAAATAATTTTATGCATTTCTTTTTCAATCTTTTTAAGATCATCAACTGAAATTGATGCATCTGTTTCAATATCATAATAAAAACCATCATCAATTATCGGTCCAATTGCTAAATAAGATTTTGGGTAAATATTCTTTAAAGCCTTTGCTAATACCTGAGCAGTAAGAGTATGCCTCATTATTTCAATGCCATCATCTGAATCTATTGTAATGATTGAGACATTTGAATCTTTTTCAATGGCATCATAAAGATCCTGCTTTTCGCCATCTATCATTACAGCAACAGCGGATTTAGCAAGACCTGGACCAATATCTTTCGCTAAATCATAACCAGTAGCTCCATCTTGCAATTCTCTAACACTTTTATCAGGCAAAGTAATTTTCATGTGTATATTATAGATTGGATATTAGATTTTTTATAAAGTTATTTTATTGGTAAATAAATGACCGTATTTGTAGAAAGAATCATAATAAATATTAAACATGTAACTATTGGCCCTAAATATACTCTTCCAGTTATTTGAAAAAATAATCTATTAAAATAAGGAAGAATAAACATCATAGGAACAATTCCAAATAAAAGATTTACACTGAGCCAATTAGTTGTCCAAAAAACTGTCCCAGTTTTTGCATATGTTACATATTGAATAATAATTATGAGCATAAGGCCAAAAGAATTAGCAACCCCAGCAATTAATTTTGATAACCACTCTTTCTGCCCTTTAAATCGCATTGAACCATTTACCCTTAATGAGTTTGAAAAGAAAAATATAAAAAATAGCGGGAAATACATCATTAAAACTAATAACATCTCTGGCTGAAATATTCTTACTCCTATAAACCAAAATCTATAATCAACATGAAAAAGAAAATAAATTAAATTTAGAGTTGTGTAATAAATACTGAAAATAATTACTCCTAAAATAATAGTCCTAATAAGCTCATTTTTTGAGATTGTTATACCCCATGAATCTTTTTTTACTCCATGATGTCTTCCAAATAGATAAAAAGAAATAAAAAATATCATTAATCCTATGCTGCCATTTAATGCAGCCCATAGCATTACTGAGTTATTCATTCTTTGTGGAAAAAACCAAGTTAATTCTCTATTTGCAGCTTCAAAAAATAGAATCTTTGCTATATCAACCATAGGAATAAAAGTTATACATGCTATGGATGCGCTTAAAAAAAATATAAACCAAAATATAAGCCTGCCTTTTGGAGTTTGAGCTGGTAATGCATCAGGTATAGGCTTAATAATTAATTTAAAAAATTTTAATTTTAACAAGGTCTTAGAAATAGGAATTAATAAAATTAATGAAGTAATCAAACTGATTAAAGTAAATAATTCTTTAAATTGCCAAATCTGGTTTGACGATGCTATTTTTATTGGAAAACCAAAAACCTTTTCAAAATAATTAATTTGATTTGCGGTAGCCTCTTTATTATAAGGTTGAAATGGATGTAATAATTCTTCATTAAATATTACCCTCAAAGTATTGTTACCTTTATCGCCATAGTATTTTCCTAGTTCAACTTTATTTATAGATTTCTCTTTTGGCAAAATATTATTAATTGCTCTTAAAGATTCAGGTGCTATTTCCATATTTGCAGCATTCCATCCTTTTAACTCATTTCTAAAGGCGCCTTCATCATATAATGCATAGCTAATACCCATATTTGATTTTGAATCTTTTAAGACACTATCTCGAAGTGTTAATACATAACCTGAGATATATACAGAATCTAACTTACTCTTAGTATTATTTCTGATAGCTTCTTTTCCAAAAAAATCTGCTCCTCTGATTGCTGCATTACCGCCCATTGAATGACCAGTTGAACCAATTTTATTTATATCAATAAAAGAAAAATTATTTGCATAAGCATAATCAACCAATGCAAACATTCCATATCCTTGAGTTGTTGCAGCCAGACGACTAAATGAGGATGAAGACATTCCCTGAGCGAATGGATCTATTAATGCTACAGCTAGGCCTCTTCTAGATAACTCTATAGCTATATTTGAAAGTGCTTCTTTTGATCTCTGAAAACCAGGTACTACTATTACAAAAGGAACTTTATTTTTTTCAGTGGCGATTTTAGGTTTATATAAATCATAAACCAACGTCTGGCCATCATAAACTGAAATACTTTTAAGTTCTATTTCAACTTTACCAAAACTAGTTTGAATTAATGAAGCAAAAAAACTTCCTATAAATATTATTGTTAAACAAATAAATAAAAATTTATTTCTTTTTATATACTTAATCATAATTAGAAAATAATTTTAATGCCTTCTTAGTTAAATGGATATAACAAATCCCTCCTAAGGATTAGTTGCAGGTTCGATTCCTGCAGAGGGCACCATTTTGATATAATTAAATAATGATAGATAAATCAAAAATAACAACCAAAAATGTTTTATGGTACTTACTTTTTGGCATAGGATATTTAACTCTCTACTCAGACTATTTTTTTCCAGAAGAATGGGGGAAAAAAAGAAATGTATCAACTACTGGAAGGCGAATGAAATCTAAACACCTTTGGGGGCCGATATATGCAATAACGATTTATTTTATTCTAGCAATGTTTCTATTAGCCGGCTCTTCTTAGAATAAGAAAATTCTTAACAAATAATCTTTATTTAGGCTTGTTCTTTATTTTCTTGATCATCAATATCATCATTTTTTTTTAACATTTTTGTTCTCTTGAAAAAAAAAAGATTCTTGATTAAATTTCTTTTATCTCTAGCGATGTTTTTTATATAAGATAACTTTTTAACTAATAATCTAATCGCGCCTATTAAATATAGCCAACTTATAATTACAACAATATTATAAATACCGAATTTTACAATGAATAACCAAGTCATTTTAAGCAACCAAATTAACCATGAAATTACATAACCTAAAGCAAATAAGATTAAGCCTACCATTTCGCTGATTAGCTCAAATGCCAAACCAAGGAAAGTATCAGGACTAAAGCTTCTTATAAATGAAATCAATCCATTCCAAATTAAGGCAAAACCAGATCCAACCAAACTATTAAGATCTTCACCAAAAGTAAATTCTTTACCAAAAATCTCAAAATTAAGGATCAGAACTATTGCTTGATAAATGATGATGATAAGCAAAAATTGCAAACCAATAACTAGATTGGGTACGTTTAAAATAAAAGTTTTGTAAAGCTGATAACAAAAACTGTTAATACTCTCAAAGGTAAAGGTTGATACTTGAAGTATTTTACTTCCAATATAATTAAGGAATATTTTTAATTTACTCACCATAATTTAATATGAAATTTAAAAATGAATAGAAATAATACATTATTTTTATTTATAAACAATTTTAAAAACTTCTTAGTTAAATAGATATTATAAATCTCTCCTAATTGTTGGTTACAGACCCAATTCTTTTAGAAGATAACAATAAAACCCTCCTTTTAAGAGGGTTTTAAGTGAATTAAAAATAATTAATCTTGAAAATCGCTTGCTTGAGAAACGTGCACACCGCCATAAGCAGCAGGTGAATAATGCTGAGTTCTAGATACCCAACTTCCATTTTCTTTAACCCATGTCATTGTTACTCTTGTTCTGTATGGCTCCGTAATACCAGATACATCTGTCATACCTTCGTAATAAAATCTAACAAAAGCTACGTCATTAGAAAGCATAACTGCTTCAGGATAATAAATATTTAATGTTCCGCCTTGATTTGAATTTGCCCAATCTTCAGCTGACTGTTTTATTGATGGTTTATGGAAGCTTCCATCAGAGTTTGTATTATAAGTTCCAGCCTTGCTTTCATATGTAACGGCCTTTTCCCAATCTTGATTATTCCTTGCATCAAAGTATTCTGTCAAAGCCTTAAGAACATCTTTCTCTGCTGATGAATGCCCATCAGCAAAAATAGGTCCTGTTGCAAAAACTAACATACTAAGTAAAAAAATATTTTTCATTTTCTTCTCCTTTTGAAATTATAAAAATGCTTATAAATAATACATTATTTAAATGCATTAATGCTTTTTTTTTAGGTTATGGAACTAACCATGTTGATTTTAAATTATCTTTCCATTTATGAATTGCTCGTCTATGACCTGAGCTCTTAAGATATAGAAATTCTAATGAATCAAAAGTAAAAATTAAAACAGCAAAATTTTTGTATCCATCTTCTACTTCAAAATCTTGAATATCATATTCCGATGGTTCTAGTATTTCTTTCGTTGAACCCTCTTTAACTGAATAACATTTTTTTGAACGGCCTGAAGATTCCTTCCATGCTGATTTAGAAATATCATCGTCATAATAAACTTTAATTTTGCCATGCAGCTTTATTTGTATTTTTATATCAGGATCATAACCAACAACGGATGCAATATCACTTAGACAAAATTGTTTTATTTTTGCGGATCTATAATCGGTATGAAATCTCATTAATCTCTTATTTAAATTAAACTCTCTTAAAACCATTACCCTCGATATGATTTCTTTTCCATTAAAGGAAGACACTACCGGAGTATGAAAAAGAGTTGTTGCATTAGGAACAGCATCTGAAAGAATTAAGTCTGCGGTATTTAGTGTCTGATCTAAGCTATCATATGATTCAGGAAGATCAATTGTAGAGTTAAGTCCCACTATTTAAGATTCCAACTTGTCCCATTACTGGTATCTTTTATTTCAACTCCTAAGTCAAACAGCTCTTGTCTTATTTTGTCTGCATCATCAAAGTTTTTATCTTTTTTTGCTTTTGTTCTCTTTTCTATTAGATCATCTATTTTGTTTTTTAAATCTTCTGTTACTTGTTTAAAATCATCATCCTCTAAAATTCCTAACAAAGATCCAATTAAGAGTAATTTTGATTTTATAGCAGGCTTTTCTTCATCTTTAATTGAAGCATAGTCCTTAATCATTTTATTTAAGTTAGCAATTAAGCCAGGCGTATTAAAATCATCCATTAATGGAGCCATAACATCTTCATTTAATGAGATTTCATTATCTTGTTCAATATCTACTAAATCCTCAAGAATAGAATAAAGTTTATCTAATAGTTTTTTGGATTGATGAATGATACTTTCGTTCCAATCTAGGCCTTGTCTATAATGAGATGATAAAAGAGCTAATCTGATAACTTCACCATGATGTTCTTTAGCTAAGTCCTTAACTAAAATTATATTACCAAGAGATTTAGACATTTTTTCTCCATCGATTGTAACGAATCCATTATGCATCCAATATCTCGCATAGGAGCCTGGGTCATCACTATTTGTGGTAGAGCAACAACTTTGTGCAATTTCATTTTCATGATGAGGAAAGATTAAATCCCTGCCTCCTCCATGAATGTCAAATGGTAATCCTAGAGTTTTTTCTGACATTGCAGAACATTCTGTATGCCATCCAGGTCTTCCAAAGCCCCAAGGAGAATCCCAACCAGGTTGTGAATCATCGCTTGGTTTCCATAAAACAAAATCTGATGGATCTTTTTTAAAAGGAGCTATCTCAACTCTGCTTCCTGCTATCTGCTCTTCTCTATTTCTATTTGATAGCTTTCCATAATTTAAATATAAAGGGACATGAAATAGAACATGTTTTTCTTTTTCATAAGCAAAATCTTTATTAATTAAATCTTTTATAAGATCAATCATCTCTGGTATAAACTCTGTTGCTTTCGGTTGAACATCTGGCGGTAAAACATTAAGTTTTGACATATCTTCATTATAAATTTTTGTATATTTGTCTGTTATTAAAGAAATTTCAACATTTTGTTCATTTGCTGCTTCAATAATCTTATCGTCAATATCAGTAATGTTAGATACATAAGTTACTTTTGGATAAATAGTTTTTAAAGTTCTTACAAAAGCATCAAAGACAACTGCCATTCTGGCATTGCCTATATGTGCATAATTATAGACAGTTGGTCCACATGCATATATTTTTATATGATTAGAATCAATCGGCTTGAATGTTTCTTTTCTTCTATTTAAGGGATTAAATATTTCCATTAGCTTATTCTAAATCAATTATATCTAGTTCTCTTAATGCATTTAATAAAGGTATCAGAGGCATTCCTCTAACTGTATATGAGGAACCGTCTACAAAGGAAAAAAGATTACATCCTAAAGATTCAAATTTATAAGCGCCTGCAGCATGTATAGGATTCTCCATTTCAACATAATTAATTATTTCTGTTTCACTTAGGTTATGCATTTGTAATTCTACTGATTCAGAATACTCCCAAATACATTCATTATTTTTATAGATACAAACTCCGCTATGTTGATGATGTTTTTGGTTTGATAAAGTTTTTAAGCTTTTAATGGCTCGTTCTTTTGAGCCGGGTTTATGAAGAAGCCTATCACCAATAGCGCACATTTGATCTCCTCCAATAACTATAGCGTTAGGATTTTCCTTGCTAATAGAAACTGCTTTTGCCTTTGCAAGATGAATTACTTGATCACTAAAAGGCAATGATGATATCTCATTCTTAATTGATTCTTCGTCTGTTGAAGAAACTTTTATTTCAAAAATAATACCTGCTTCATCAAGCATCTGTTTTCTACTTTCGGAACCAGAAGCAAGAATAATAGGAATCTTTGGATTGATACTGGAATACTCCAGAAATCTGCTCATTTAATATTTTTTAGGTGAGTGAATAAGACTTATAAATTCTTCTCTAGCTTTATTATCTGATCTAAAAGTTCCCAACATTCTTGAAGTTATCGTGCTTGATTCAGTTTTATGAACACCTCTTGTGCTCATACATTGATGATTAGCATCTATGACAACAGCAACACCTTTAGGTTGAAGGACTTTATCAATTGTATCTGCAATTTGAGCTGTCATTGTTTCTTGAGTTTGCAATCTTTTACCAAATAAATCTACTAATCTTGCTAACTTGCTTATTCCAACAACTCTCTTTTTAGGAATATAACCTATGTGAGCAACTCCTACGATTGGAACCATATGGTGTTCGCAGTGAGATTCTACTCTAATATTTCTTACTATGACTGCATCATCATAACCTTCAACTTCTTCAAAGGTTCTACTTAATATTTCCTCTGGATCTTCTTCATAGCCAGAGAAAAATTCTTTATAAGCTTTAACAACCCTTTTAGGTGTATCAACAAGGCCTTCTCTTTCAGGATCATCACCAGCCCAAAGTATCAATGTTCTTACTGCTTCAAGTGCTTCTTGCTCAAGTGAACTTTCAGAAATCTCTTTGGTAATAGTTTTAACGGCCTTTAGAGCCTCTTTTTTAGATACTTTTTTACTCATTTTTATATTCCACTAATGTTAAAAATGCCTATTTTATAGTATTTTTCTAAAAATTAAACCAACCAGTTATATCGTATGCTATTCCTGTTGATACAAAACCCTGAACAGCAAACAGACAACCAGTTAAAACTAATCCTAAAACTGATCCAATTACACCTGGATTTGCAGAATATCCCATGATGGTTGTTGGTTTATATATGAGTTCTTTATAGTTAATATTGGCATCTACTTGTGTTAATAAGTTTTTTGCACTTTTGAGATCATTTAGCCGACTGCTATTAATATTTTCTTCTTCAAGTTCACATATTTCCTCTTCTATAATAAATATTTCATTTCTTACAAAGTCTCTATGTTTTTGACTTAAAGATTGAAGTTTTATAGCTTTAAATATTGAATAAATACTTATGCCTGAAATACACACAATAATTGCAACTATAAGATAAATAGTTGAGATATGATGTCTCATCTCTGTCCAAACAATTAAATTTAATATTCCAACACAAAATAGAGAATAAAAAACTAAAATTGCTGTATAACTTTCAATCCTATAGAGATAGGACTCTCCAAAAGATCTTAATACATTTCTTATATTCATCCATGCAAAAACATTTACTCTTTTTTGAAGATCAATAAAGATTCTTGGATTGTTATCATTCTCATCTTTTGATTCAAATAATGATGAGAATTTTATGCCAGGAAATCTAATAAGCTCTCCTAGTTTTTTTGTTGTCTCAATTCTTCGTTGAAAATCTATGGCGCAAACCAGCCCAAAGAAAAATAACTGAAAACAAATTACAAAACCAAAAATTGACATAGAGCTAATAAATTTTTCTAGTGAATTATCTCCAAATATGTATATTCCATAAACAAATTTTATTAAAAGAGGGGTAAAAATAATCGCCAACATTGTTGAATAAAGTACAAATCTAAATGATGTAACAAAATCTTTCTTATAAACTGATCTAATTAAATTAAATAAAAAAAACGCTGATGATATTTCTTTTTCTTTAGTTGCGGATGTCTTTGCAGAAAAAATATCACTTCCCTTTTCTTTTGAAATTAATTCGGCAACACTTTCATCAACTTCAATTGGAATTCCATGAAGACATATATCATTTTCATCCATTGCTGATGTCATTTCATCTTCGATTAATCCAGGAAATTTTTCAGGATTGCTCCATCCTTGACCAATAAATTTTCTTTGTGTCTTATCATTGCTCCATTCTGGTGCTGGATGACAAAGCCTTTCTAATTCTTCATCTCTAAAAAATCCATATTTAGCAGAAATAATAAGCCTTCTCATAACTAAACATAAGTAAGCTAAACATATTTGAAATGTATCAATGTTTTGAATTAACTGAGTATCAGTAAATAATGCCAAGAACAAGGCTATAGTCATTAACCAAGAACCTGGATATACAATTAACCAAGAAATTATTATTGCTAGTAAAGGATTATGTTGAGTAGATAAAGCACATAAATTTCTATTTTGCGAGACATGCCAGGCCCTTGAAAGAGAGCCTTCTAAGAAGATTGCTGCAATAGGCGAAAAAAATACTGGAGGTAAATTTTCATAAATAAAGGTTTTCCAAAAAGCACTCCATGAAAACTCTACTGGTGTATGAAAATTTTCAGGTGATCTATCATATAAAGTATTTCTTAGTTTAGCTGCTTTATAAGTTGAATCTATTCTTGAAATTAATAGATCGTTTTCCTCTTTTGATGCCTGTCTTGTTAATAATTTTGAGTCTGTATATTTATTATTCATTTTTATATAATTAAAACATATATTATAAATTAATTATGTTAAAAGCTTTAGTTCAACCAGTCACCCTTTTTCAACAAAACGCTTCAATTATTTATTGTTCTAATACAAATAAATGTGCAATTGTTGATCCGGGTGGAGATATTGAGATTCTTTTAGAAATTGCCAAGAATAATAATTTGATACCTGAAAAAATTCTTTTAACACATGGGCATATTGATCATGCTGGCGGTGCAACTGAGTTATCTGAAATACTAAAAGTTGAAATTCATGGCCCACATATTGATGATAAATTCTTACTTGATGACCTTCAAAAACAAGGCCAAATGTTTGGACTTCCTTCTAAGGATTGTCAGCCTGATTTATGGTTAAGCGAAGGAGATATCATTGAAGTTGGAGAAGAAAAGTTAGACGTATATTTCTGCCCAGGTCACACTCCTGGACATATAATTTTTTATAACAAATCAAATAAATTAGCTATAGTTGGCGATGTACTGTTTAACGGTTCAATTGGAAGAACTGACTTACCTGGAGGTAATTATGATCAACTTATAAATTCAGTTAAAGAGAAGTTATGGCCGCTTGGTAAAGATATTGAATTCATTCCTGGCCATGGTCCAATGTCAACATTTGAAACTGAAAGGCTGTCTAATCCCTTTGTTTCAGATCAAGCTCTTGGAATAAATTAATTAACTAATCTCTATCGTATCTTCCTGGGGCAAGTGCAGCTCCAATCAATCTTAAGATTGATTGAGGAATATTCTTAAGCATAAATACTAAAAATTTATATGTTTTTGTTGGTACGCATAGACTCTTTCCAGCTAGAGTTGCATCAACTGCCTCTTTGGCAATTCTTTCAGCAGAAAATACCATAAATTTTGGTACTCTATCCATTTGTTCTTGGACACCGCTTGCTGAATGAAAGCCTGTAACTGTAAAACCTGGACATACCGATGTAGAAGTTATTCCTTTATGTTTGTAATTTATATTTATTGAATCACTAAACCTGTTCATAAAAGTTTTTATTGGTCCATATAAAGGCTGGATTGCTGAAGGTGCTGCAAACGATGCAACTGAGGATACAATCATTATTTTGCCATCTCCATTTTCAATCATTTTTGGTAAAAATAACTTGGTAAGCATAATCACAGATGTTCCAAGTACTCTTATAAAATCTTCTTCATCTTCAATACTTGTATTATGGAAAGCTGTTTTAATTCCATAACCTGCATTATTAACTAATAAATTTATATCATAATTTTTTGACTCACAAAATTCATAAATTTCTTTTGGTGAATCATAGAGACTTAAATCTTTAGATATTAGATCTACATCAACACCATATTGATTTTCAATATTATTAGCAAGATCATTTAATAGGTCTGTTCTTCTTGCTGTTAAAACTAAGTTATAACCATTTGCAGCAAGATTTTTTGAAACCTCTAAACCTATTCCAGATGAGGCTCCTGTTACTAATGCATACTTACTCATATTCTTATTGGGCTTTAATTATTTTGACTTGACCAATTTCAAGATCTCTAATACCTTCTTCAACCTTTGATAGGTCGCCGACTATTATCCAAGTCCATTTTTGAGGATCGATATATTTTGTTGATGCATTTTTTACTTGAGTAAGATTTATCAGATTTCTCTTTTCTGCAAGAGTATCCAAATAGTCTAGTTCTCTTTCATATTTCACAATTCCACTTACTGCGTTTAGTAAAGAACCAACCGTTTCATAATTACCTGGCATCCTTAACGTTCTAGCCTTTTTAACTTTATCTAGCTCTTCTTGAGTAATTTGGTTAGATGTTAAATATCCGTTATATTCTTTTAAAATTTCTTGGATTGATTCAACCGTTTTATCAGTTTGAACTGGAGCTCTAACTTGCATTAATCTTTGACCTAATGCGCTTCCAATTCCAGTTCTAACACCATACGACCAACTTTTATCTTCTCTTAGATTCATGTTTAGTCTTGATGTAAAACTCCCAGCAATTGCATAATTCATATAATCAATAACTATATCATCAGGAGAATTTGTAGGTGGCAAAAGCTGAACAGCAAGAATATATGATTGAATAGCTTCTGGTTTATCTATTAAAAATACTCTTGGTTTTTTCTGATCTTTAACATTAAAAAGATCAATATCATTATTTGAATCTGATGAAGATTTCCAGTTTCTTAATTTTTTATTCAACAATTGTTTAGCTTCTTTTATATCAATATCTCCTGCTAAAATGAATGTTGCTTTTGACGGGTCTGTAAGTTCTTTATGAATATCTACAATATCTTCTCTTGTTATATTACTGATTGAATTTGTTGTTCCTGCTCCAGATGGTTTCCCATAAGGATGCTCTTTTCCAAATAGCAATGGACCAACCTGTCTCCCTGCCATTGATGCAGGAGTAGTTAATGATTCTTCAATATTTGATGTCCAAATTTTCTTTAATCTTTGTATTTCTTCTTCAGGAAAAGTTGGATTTAAAAGACTCTCCAATAATAGATCTAGTGTCGGTTCTAGATTTATTTTAAGCGAACTAAGTGATGCATATGTAGTGTCTAGTGATGAACCAAAGCTAATACTGGATCCAAGTTCAGATTTTAGATCTTCATAACCAAACACGTTATATTTAGAAGTTCCTTCGTCTAACATACTCATTGTAAAGTTAACATGACCAAGACTATCAGCCGTTTCAACTGCATACCCGCCATCAAACATAACCTGCATTTCAACAATTGGAAGGTCTTTTCTAGATATAACTACAAGCCTAGCATTGTTGTTTAATGAAGTCTGTTCTATTTTTGGGAACTTAAATTCTAATTTAGAATCCTCAGATGGATATGGAACTCCTTTTGATCTATCAACTTCAGAAATTGCTACTGAAGTTTTCATCTTTGGATTAATAGTTAATACATATCTTCCTGAAGATAGCCATTCATTAGAAATGTTTTTGACTTCCATAGCTGTCATTTCAAGATAGTCTTTTGCTTCTTTAAAATAAAAATCAGGATCACCAAAATAAGTCTCGTAGCTAGCAAGAATGTCAGCCTTGCCCCCAAATCCACCAATCCTTTGCAAACCAAAAATTGCATCAGCATATGTTTCAGTTTTTTCGTTAGCTAATAATTTCTTATCTGGTCCTGTTTTTAAGAATTTATTAATTACTTTCATGGCTTCATTTTCTACAAATTCAGGATCTTGGTCCTTGGCAACCTGAATAGAAATAATAAACTGTCCTGCAATTTCTCTGCCGTAATAATATGAATAAGCACTCGTAGCAATTTGCTGGTTGTATACAAGTTCTTTATATAATGGACTATTTTTACCGCCAGACAATGTTCCAGCAGCTAATTCCAAAGCACTAGCCTCATAAGTGCCTAATTCAGGAACATTCCAAATCATGTATATCAATGACTGTGAAACGTCATCCTCCATTGTGTCTCTTGTATCTTCATTTCTTTTAGCGATCCATGTTCTTGGTTTGACAAACGATGGTCCGCTGGGAATATCTCCAAAATATTTATTAACTTTTTCTTTTGCTGTTTCTAAATCTATATCTCCAGCTAAAACAAGAACGGCGTTATTTGGACCATAATATGATTTGAACCATTCTTGCACATCATCAAGACTAGCTGCATTTAAGTCTTCCATTGAACCTATAACAGTCCATGAATATGGGTGTCCTTTTGGATATGTTGCCTGAGAAAGTCTCTCTCTTGCTTTACCATATGGTCTATTTTCACCAAGCCTTTTTTCATTTTGAACTACACCCCTTTGTTCATCTAACTTTTCTTTATCAATAACACCTAAAATATGTCCCATTCTTTCTGATTCCATCCATAACGCTAAATCTAATGCATTTGTGGGTACGTTTTGAAAATAATTTGTTCTATCAGAATTGGTTGTTCCATTTTGGCTTGTTGCACCAATCTTCTCAAAAGGTTCAAAATATTCATTATTATAATTTTCTGTTCCATTGAACATTAGATGTTCAAATAAGTGAGCAAAGCCTGATTTGCCTAGTTTTTCATTCTTAGAACCTACGTGATACCAAACATTAACAGCAACCATAGGAACTTTTTTATCTTCATGAACAATAATGGTAAGTCCATTATCTAAAGTAAATTTTTCATATTCTATTTTTGGTAAATCTTCTATTGTTATTGATAACGCTATAGAAGAGAAAAATATAAAGCTTAATAAACTTATTCTATGTTTCATAATTCTCCTGAAAAAATGTCTTTGAATTGTATATTTTAAAAATTAATTATCAAGTTTCCATAAAAGCTTCAGCTATTTTTGTAATAGCCCAATCTATTTCGTTCTTAGATATTGTCAGGGGTGGCGCAAATCTTATTACTGTTTTATGAGTCTCTTTACATAAAAGACCTTTATTTAGTAAAAGCTTGCATAGATCTTTTGCATTAATTTTTGATTCATTCAGCTCTACACCAATCCACAACCCTTTGCCTCTAACTTCTTTAATAATTTTGCTATCAATTTTCTCTAGTTCAGAAATAAAGTAGTTACCCAAATTATTACTATTTTCAATAAGGTTTTCTTCAAATAGAAGATCTATTGCCTTTGTTGCTACTTTTGCTGCTAAAGGATTCCCACCAAAAGTGGAACCATGTGAGCCTGATTCAAAATGGTTCATAATTTCTTTTGAGCTCAGAAAGGCTGAAATTGGGAGCATTGCACCACCAAGTGCTTTACCTAAAATAAGGCCATCAGGAATAATATTCTCATGCTCGAATGCAAAAAGTTTTCCAGTCCTGCCTAAGCCGCTTTGTATTTCATCGAGAATCATTAAAATATTATTTGATGAACATAGATCTCTTAAAGCTTTTAACCACCCATCTGAAGGCACTCTTATCCCAGCCTCACCTTGGATGGGCTCTACTAAGATTGCGCATGTATTTTTATTAATCTTTGCTTTAAAAGAATCTATTGACTCTTCAATATCACATTCAGACCAACAATATTTTGCTGTGACAAAGCCTTTTGCAAAAGGCCCAAAACCTTTTTTATATGAATCTTCTGAAGAAAAACCAACAATCGTTGTTGTCCTTCCATGAAAATTTCCATCTGCTACTATAATCTCAGCTTTATTTTTAGCAATTCCTTTTGTGAAGTATCCCCACCTTCTTGCTGCTTTAATTGCTGTTTCAACTGCTTCAGCACCAGTATTCATAGTTAAGATACTTTCAAAACCAGAAACAGTACTTAATTTTTCTAAAAATTTTGCAAAAGGTTCTGTATAGAAAGCCCTAGATGTTATTGCTAACTTTTCAGATTGCTCTTTTATTGTTTTAATAAGTTCAGGATGTGAATGACCATGACTGACAGCAGAATATGCTGAAACCATATCAAGATATTTTTTTCCATCAACATCCCAAAGATATACTCCTTTACCTCGTTCAAGAACTACAGGAAGAGGAGAATAATTTTGGGCTCCAAAAAGTGATTCTTTTTTTATAAGTTTGTCTTGATTACTTTCTGACATAATTGTATTTTAACTACATTGGCTTTATCAGCAAAGGAGAAAATGTCTAAACAATCTACATCTCATTTATTTATGATTGAGCCTAACTCTTTTTATGCTAACGAACAAACCTCATATACAAACCACTATCAAACAATTGAAATAAATGAGACTCCCGAAGAAATTGCACAAAAGGCTTTAAACGAATTTCATAATCTTAAAAATGCTATTGAAAGTAAAGGGATTAAAGTTACTGCTTTGAAAGGAAATGAAGATTGTCCTGATCATATTTTTCCAAATTGGTTTATAACTTTTTCTAATAAAACAATGCAAATTTTTAGCATGTTAGCCCCAAATAGAAGAATTGAAAAAAAACCACATATGATAGAACATTTATTAAAAACATATGAATTAACTGATGACTTGTCTTATCTTGAAGAGAAAGAAGTATTTCTTGAATCAACTAGCAGCATGGTTTTTGATAGAGTTAATAGATATGTTTATGCAGGTATTTCTCCAAGAACCAATGCAGTTCAACTTATATTATGGTGTAGAAAAAATGATTTTGAGTTAGTTCTTTTTGAAACTGAAAGTCATACTGGTTCAGCTATTTATCATACGGATGTATTGATGTTTGTTGGTACTGAAATCATTGGTATTTGTTTTGATGTGATTAAGCAAGAACATAGAGATTTTGTAAAAGAAAAGGTAAATCTACACCATAAAATACTTGAATTATCACCAAATCAAATATTAAACTTTTGTGGTAATGCGATTGAGGCAAAAAATTCAGAGAATGAGCTATTTTTAATATTATCAACAACTGCATATAATGCTTTAAAACAAAAACAAATCAGTACACTTTTAGAAAGTTATAAAGATATTATTCATTCTGATATTCCAACAATAGAAAAATATGGTGGTGGCTCTGCCAGATGTATGCTTACTGAATTATTCTAATGTAGAGAAAAGACTCTACATTAGAATAAAATTAGTTTTTAATTAGGAATATTTATTAATTCCCAACTATCATAGTAATCAGGCGATAGACATGTTGATATTTCATTAAACTTTGCTTGCATGGCTTTTCCATTTTCAGCAAAATTTTCATTACCAGCTTTCATACCATCGAAGCTTGCATGCCAATTACCCCAGAGGAAATCATTTGAAGCCTCTTCAAATAGAGGAAAATATACTCCAAAGAAATATGGTCCGCTGCTTTCATTATTATCTAAATATTCATTAAATTGAACAACAGAAGCTCTTAAATCAGGCCCTGATTTACCTTCTTTAAAATTACATGCTAAAAATTCGGATGCAAAATATCCATCTTCACCCATAACTTCGCCAAAAGAATCCGCAGGCCTTGGTAAATAAAAAGTCCATGGAAATCTTCCCTCGCCATCGCATGATATAACTTCTTCATATTTTTCAGCCCATGCTAAAAATTCAGCAGATGGGTTGTTCCATGCCTCATCAGCACTTTCTTTTGAGGTCCACTCAAGCTCCCACCAACCATTTGAATATCTATGATCCTCTCCTACTGGAGAATAAATACCAGACCAGCCTAAACCATCAGGTACAGGCAATTCCTTATAAGCAGTCATCATTTCACTTACATTTTCTTCAGTAAAGTCTGATCCAGCATTACACATTAAAAATTCATTATAGTAAGGCCCCTTATAAATAGGTCCTTCGTCACTTGATGAAGAAGACATGTCACTTCCAGAACAACTAATTAAAACTGCCAAAGATAGAACACTTAATATTTTATAAGAATTTTTTATATTCTTATTCATTTGAATTAAACCATAGTGGTACAACCGCAATTAACAAACCACTAACAAAAAATAACCAAGCTCCAACCTTTCCAATAATATTTCCATTTGATGCAACATTATCAATCAGACCTTGAGAGCCAGCACTAATATCAACTGAACCATTTACGGTATCTAAGTTAGCTAATGCGGAAGCAATTCCTTCCATATTGCCAGTGATCCAAAGACCATTGTTATAAGCTAACAAGAAAACACCAAAAGCAAATGCTGTACAAATAACTTTTGCTAAAAGATTGGGTCCCTTTTCCATTAAAACACTAGAAAATCTTGCTGCAATCCATACAGCAATAACAGTTGCTAAAAACGTAGTAGCATTTGCTTGTCTGCCTTGTGCAAAAACTTCCCATAAGGCAAGTTCAACCATACCACTTTGCATTACCATTTCTTCCATAATTTATCTCCTATTTGATTATGAATTAATATTATACATATTTAATATGCAATTTATGTACCAACAATAGAAAAATAGATTCCAGTTAGTTAAATATATAATTAGGATTAAAGAATATCTTTTACAAAATTGCTTGTTTGTTTTATTCCACCAAAAGGAAAAAAATGCACTTTTTCAATACCAAATTCAGGATTATTGCTTTTATATTCTGATAAATCTTTAATAATTTCAGTAGGCTTATATGGCAATAATAATTTAGTAATATCTTTTGCTCTTTTTTGTAAAATTTTTAGGGATGTGCCTACCCCACATTCTATAGAATATTTTATTAAAGTTTGAAGCTTTGCAGGTCCTGCAACTCCTATGTGAATTGGTATATCAATCCCCATAGTCTTAATTTCATCTGCCCAGTCAATCACAATTTTTGAATCAAAACAGAACTGAGTAGTTAATGCTACAGATGCATCTGTTCTTGAAGAAAATTCTTTTTTCCAAGACAAAGCTTCATTTACATTATTTCTACTTCCATCTGGATCAATATCTAAACTTCCCTCAGGATGTCCTGCAAAATGTAAATTTTTAAATCCAGCCTTGTCAAATAATCCTGTTTCAATTAATTGCATTGATGAATCAAAATCTCCATAAGGCTTTTCTAATCCTCCTGCGATCAATAAAGCATCTTCAATGCCAGCTTCATTTTTATACTTTGTAATCCAATCATTTAGATTTTGTTTATTTTTAATTACTCTGGCTGGGAAATGAGGCATAGGAATAAAGCCATTATCTTTTAACTTCTTAGAAGTGTTTACCATATCTTCTATAGGTGTTCCTTCTATATAAGCTATATAAACTAAAGTTCCTTTTGGAAGAATATCGGTAAAATTATCTATATTCGAAACAACTCTAGGAGTCACCTCAACTGAATAATCCATAAGGAAATTTTTTACTTTTTCATTCATATCTTATTAAAACATATTTGGCGGAGAGTGAGGGATTCGAACCCTCGAACCAGTTGCCCAGTTACCTCCTTAGCAGGGAGGCGCTTTCGACCACTCAGCCAAC
>MDSV01195160.1_pt1 | contig 70194 bp, 72 predicted proteins | sample 810851 | NCBI WGS metagenome assembly MDSV01 (sample SAMN05326640, study PRJNA326480) | marine metagenome | isolation source: seawater | place: Atlantic Ocean: North East | collected 2012
GGAAGCACAGTAATGTGTGTAGCTGACCAGTACTAATAGCTCAATTGGCTTGATTTATGCACTGAAAAAAATTTTTAGATAAAATTTATTGATAATTATTTGCTTTTTAACCCCAGTTTAACGGCTGGGGTTTTTTTTTAGATTTTATTACCAATATTAATTTTTTTTATAACTTTATCTTTTTTCAAAGATATTTTGTTTTTTTTACCAATAATATCAAAATAATACTTTGCAGATAAACCAGTTTGTGGCCTATAGCTCTTAATATTTTGATTTGTAAATTTTTCTCCTTTTTTTATATCTTTGATTGCATAAATTGATCTTCTAAAAAAAACACTAGTTCTTTCAGTTTTAGTTAATTTTTTTTCTCCATGTCCCAAAAAAGAAAATAATTTGTCTCTATCGATAGAAAGTTTTTTTAATTGTTTTTTATTAATTGAAAATGAAGAATCATAAGTTTTTTTACCATCTAGTTTAAAATGTTTTTCTATAATTGCAGGTCTTAGCATTGTTGCCGCTAAGCTAGTATTAATATTATTTGTATGATCTGAAAGTCCAATTAAAAATTTTGGAAATTCTTTTTTTAAAGTGTTGATAGCTTCAATATTTGCCTCTTTTTCTAATGTTGGATATCCAGAAATACAATGTAATATTATAATTTTTGAATGATATTTTTGTATTATATTTAATGCCTCTCTTATTTCTTTTAAATTAGACATGCCAGTTGACATTATTATAGGTTTTTTTGTTTTTGCAATTTTTTTGATTAGGTTAAAATCAGTAATTTCAAAAGAAGCTATTTTGTACAATGGAGCATTTAAGCGTTCAAGCATATCTACAGCTCTTTCACTAAAAGGAGTGCTGAATAAAATAATATTCTTCTTCTTTGCTAATGCAAAAGCTTCTTTATGCCAAGGAAATGGTGTTTGTGCTTTTTTATATAACTTTCCTAAATCAAGAGTTTTCCATAAGCCTTTTTTAATTTTTGTTTTTTTATTATCTATCACCATGTCCTCTGGTTCATATGATTGAATTTTTACTAAATCAGCGCCATTTTTGTGAGCTTCTTCAATCATTTTTAAAAACTTTTTTTTCGAACCTGAATGGTTGCAAGAAATTTCTGCTATAATCTTAGGTTTAAAACTATAGCCAATCTTTAATTTTTTTATTTTAATTATCATTGTTCTTTATTACTCCAGAGATATATACTTTATTTTTTTTCTTACGTGCATTATTTAAGATAATTTTAAAATTATCAAAATTTATAAAGGCTTTTGGATAATCTTCTGCGTCAAGCATTCTAATAAAGTTGTAAACATTATTAATAGAGCTTAGTCTTGCTCTTAATATATTGCTTTCAATAGGTTTTCTTCTTTTAAAAAGTGTAGATCTACCTATTTGTTTTACTGGTCTTATTTTACTTTTTGAAATTTTCATTATCATTTTTAATGATAATTTTTCTAATCTTATAAAAATTTCTTGTGCAGAGCCACTTAAAGACATTTTTTTTTTTAAAATTATATCTCCACTATCTATTTTCTTTTCTACTTTGAAAGCAGTAACTGTAGTTTTTTTGAAAGATTTTAAAATTAAGTTTTGAATTGGAGAACCTCCTCTTCCAAATGGTAAATTTGTTGGATGAAATTGTACGCATAGAAAATTTTTATAAAGATTTTTTGGTATTTTTTTTGACCAGTGAATAAAAAAAACTATTTTTGGTTTATTTTTTTTTATTAATTTTATATTAATTTTTTTATAAATTTTGAAATTTTTTTTATTAATAATATTAAAATTTTTTTTTAACCAAAATTTTTTTGTTATTATTACAAAGTTATTATTTTTCATTTTTTTTTATATAAATATTATTTTTATTATTAAAATTTTTAATTAAAAATTTTTTATTTTTATTTATAATAATTTTAAACTTATTTTTTAAAAAGAAATTATTTGATATTTTATTTTTTTTTAAAACTTCAGCATAAATATAATTTATATTTATTTTCTTTTGAATTTTTATGATACTAAATTTTAAAGCTAATGAAGCATACCCCTTTTTTCTATGATTTTTTTTAAATATTATTGATATTTTAGCTGAGTATTTGTTTAAAATATCAAATTTTACATACCCAATTTTAACATTATTTAAATTACTAATATAAATAATTGTTTTCTTTGATTTATAATGTTTTAGAAACCATTCTTTATGGTTTTTTATAGTAATTTTTTTTTTATTAATAAAAACTTTATTTTTTACCCCTTCATTATATAAATAATACATAAATTTAAGATCTGAAAATTCTATTTTTTTTAATTTAATTTTTTTTATAGTCATTTTCGATATCTGGTAATTTTTGAAATATAAGTAATAATTTAATTAATTTTTTTCTAATTTTAAAGTTTGTACAAACATTTTTATAATTTATTTTTTTCAATTTTAAAAAATTTTCTATATATATTGAAAAATTATGCGTATAAATCCAAGATGATTTACTTATTAAAATCTGATACATTGCATTTATTATAACAATTAAACAGAAACTTTAAATTAAAATGAAAACAAAAGATCAATTAAAATTAATAGACCAAATAGAAAAAATAAGATCAAAAAATAATGTTAATTGGATGAATATCTTAAGATTAGCTTTTAAACTTGATTCAAAAAAAGCTTCAAAAATAATGAAAAAAGTTAATTATGATGATAAAAAAATTTCTAAATTATTAAATAAACTTAGTTCTTAATTTTTTATTTTAAATAGGATTATTTTAGAAAGATTAACAAAAATGATTAGTGTATGTATCTTAGACTATGGATCAGGTAATGTTTCATCGGTAAATAATTTAATCCATCATCTAAATTACAAAAGTGTCATATCTAATAAAATAGAAGTTTTAAAAAAATCTTCTCATATAATTTTACCTGGAGTAGGAGCATTCGGTGCTGCCATGAAAAAAATTAAAAAAAAATTCCATTAAAAATACTAGAAAATGAAATTTTGTATAAAAATAAACCTTTTTTAGGAATATGTGTTGGAATGCAATTGTTGGCAGATACAAGCGAAGAATTTGGAAAACATAAAGGTCTTGGTTGGGTTAAAGGAAATGTAAAAAAAATTAAATCTGATAAGCTACCTCATATTGGTTGGAATAATATAATTGTAAAAAAAAATAATCAAATTTTGAATGGCCTAGATAAACATAAAGATTTTTATTTTGTTAATAGTTTTTATTTTGATTTAAAAGATAAAGGTTCCATTATTGCTGAGACAAAATATGGACATAATTTTTGTTCAATTTTAAAAAAGAAAAATATTGTTGGAGTTCAGTTTCACCCTGAAAAAAGTCAAAAAACTGGCCAAGTTATAATTAAAAATTTTTTAAAAATGAAATGAAAAAAAAAAGATTAATACCAATTTTATTACTACAAAATGGATACTTGGTTCAAAGCAAAGGATTTAGTTCTTATCAAAACTTGGGCAATCCAATTCATGCCGTAAAGAGATTAAGTCAATGGGGGTCTGATGAGCTAATTTATTTAGATATATCAAGAAATAATAAGTATGACATAGAAAGAGATGACCTAAAATATAAGAATAATTTAAATTTTTTAGGTATCATAAAAGAAGTTTCTAAAGTTACATTTATGCCCATAACTATTGGTGGAAAAATTAAATCATTAAAAGATGTAGAAAATAGATTAAAAATAGGTGCGGATAAAATTGCAATAAATTCTGCAGCAATAAAAAATCCAAACTTAATTAACAAAATTGCAAAAGAATTTGGTTCGCAATGTTTAGTTATATCAATTGATGTAAGGTTGATTAAAAATAAATATAAAATATTTTATGACGGAGGTAGAAAAGAGAGTAATTATAATTTAGAAGAATGGATTGATATAGTGGGCAAAAATGGAGCTGGTGAAATATTAATAAATTCAATAGATAGAGATGGTTCAAAAAGTGGTTATGATATTAACCTTTTAAAGATAGTTCAGAAAAGATCTAAAATACCTGTAATTGCATGTGGGGGCGTGGGAAATTGGAATCATTTTTATGAGGGATTTAAAAAAACAAATGTTGATGCTGTTGCAGCTGCAAATATATTTCATTATGTTGATCAAAGTGTTTATCTTTCAAAAAAATTTCTTTATGAAAAAAAAATTAATATTCGTAAACCTGATTTATTAATAGTATAGATATGATTAAAATGAAATATTGTTCTAAATGTTTATATCCAAATATAGCAGTAAATCTTAAAATTGATGACAATACTATTTGTAGTAGTTGCAGAAGTAGAGATAAGTTTAATACACTAGGTAAAAAATTTTGGGAAAAAAGAAAAAAAATTTTTAAAAAAATCTTAAAGGATAGTCAAAAGAATAATAATTCTAATTATGATTGCTTAATACCAGTAAGTGGAGGAAAGGATAGTTATTACCAAACACATATAATAACAAAAGTTTTTAATTTAAAACCTTTGTTAGTAACTTACGATGGAAATAATTGGCTCCCAGAAGGAGAAAAAAATCGAAATAAAATGAAACACCATTTTGATGTTGATCATATAATGTGGAGTCCTGGAGTAGAAGTTCTAAAAAAACTAAACCGAATAGGTTTTAAAAAAATGGGAGATATGAATTGGCAAAATCATTGTGGAATATTCACATCACCCATAATAACAGCTGTTAAATTTAAGATACCACTAATAATTTGGGGAGAAACAGAATGGGATATATCCGGAATGTATGATCCGGAAGATTTAATAGAATTTAGTGCAAGAAACAGGCACGAACATTCTTTAAGGGGGTTTGAGTGGAACGATTTTATAAATGATAAAAAAGATAAATTAAAAGAAAAAGATTTAGTGTGGGCAAAATATCCTTCAGATGAAGAAATATTAAATCTTGGAATAAGAGGTTTATTCATAGGAAATTTTTTTCCTTGGGACGGAAAAAAAAATGCAGATTTAGCTATTAAGAAATATTCTTTTCAAACTAAAAAAAAACCCTTTGAAAGAACTTATAGAAATTTTTCAAATCTTGATGACAGGTATGAAAATGGAGTTCATGATTTAATGAAATTTGTTAAATTTGGCTATGGAAGATGTTCTGATCATGCATCTAAAGATATTAGAAATTCATATATATCTAGAAAAAAAGGGATTGAATTGGTAAAAAAATATGACCATGTGGTTTCTAACGATTTATACCATTGGTTAGAATATGTTGAAATGAAAGAAAAAGAATTTTGGAAGATAGCGGATACTTTTAGAGACCCTAGGGTTTGGTGGATTAAAAATGGTCAATGGTACAAAGACAATATTTGGGGAAAACCTTCAGCTTATGGCGATGTATTTTTAAGCAAAAAGCAAATTTTGAATTTTAAAAATAGACAAAAAAAAATTTTTAAAATTCAAAATTAAAAATTTATATAATGATAAATAAAAAACTTTATTGTGTAATTCCCGCCAGAGCAGGAAGTAAAAGAATTAAAAATAAAAATATTGTTACTTTTAATAAAAAACCTTTAATTTATTATTCTATTAATATAGCAAAAAAAACAAATTTATTTAAAAAAATAATTGTTAGCACTGACTCTAGTAAGATCAAATATATTTCAGAAAAATTTGGAGCAATTGTGCCATTTAAAAGAAAAAAAAATATTTCAAATGATAAAAGTTTATCAAAAGATGTTTTGATTGATGTTATTAAGAGACTTAATATAAAAGATGACTATATATTTTTTATGTATCCTACAGCACCTTTTATAAATAAAAATCATTTAATTAAAGCTTGGAAAAAAATTAAAAAAAATAAAGCCGATTGTTTAATTGCTGTTAAAGAATATGAAAGTAATCCATTAAGATCTTTAATTATAAATAAAAATACAGGTTTTTTAAAATTTAAATTTAAAAAATATCAAAGAAAAAATAGTCAAGATTTACCTATATTATTTCAAGATAGTGGTAGTTTTTATATTTTTAAAATTAAAACATTAATTAAATCTAAACAATTTATTCCAAAAAAAACAATTGCATTTCATTTAAACAAATATGATTCAGTTGATATTAATGATAAGCAAGATTTAGAATTTTCTAAATTTTTATATAAATTTAAAAAAAATAATTAATTATTTATTAATTTTCTTATTAATTTTTTTTAAAGAAAACAAATTATTTTTAGCCAAGCTGTTTATCAAAAAAAAATCTATTGGACTATCAAGCATTAATCCTTCTATTGGATCAATTTCAAGAATATAAGATTTTTTACTTATTAAATTTTTTTTTTTCATAAAATAGTCTTTTTTAATAATATTAACATTCGATGTTATTTCAAAGTAATCTGGATATTCTTGTCTATTAAGTAATATTTCATTTTTTTTAACCCAGTTTGAAGCTAAATTATTTTTTAATTTTTGCCTCATAAAATTTGGAGATTTTTCTGTTTTACATACTGATATAACACCGTCTAATTGAGGATTTTTTTTTAGAATTTTAAAAGCTTTATTAAATGAGGAAAGGCTTCTAAATGGTGCATCAGCTCCTAAACAGCAAATAAAATCAATTTTTTTTTTTATATTTTTTTCATACCATTTAATAGCGTGTATCATAGCGTCTTCTTGACTGGCTTTATCATTAGATAGCTTTTTTGGCCTTAAAAATGGAGCAATTATATTAAATTTTTTTGATCTCCTTTTAATAAATTCGTCATCAGTTGTAAGTATTGTGTCGTCTATATATTTACATTTTTTAGCAATTTCGAATGTATAATCAATAACTGGTTTATTATTTAAAATTCTTTTATTTTTATTTTTTATACCCTTGGACCCTTTACGAGCAGTGATTACAGCTAGACATCTTGTCATTTATAAAAATTTATGTTGTTTGTTTTTCAATATATTCTACCAGTTCGTATAAATAATTTGCAAGTTTTGAGTTATATTTTTTGGCTCTTGGACACACATGTTGTTTAACTATATGAAAATGATGATTGCCACCTAATATATCTTTGTTCCCCAATAAAGTATTGTCTAATTTATCACAACACTTAAATAAAATTAAATCTGATGAGAAATTTTCAATTTGATCATAATATTTATTAAGATAATTTTCGTTATATTCAGAATCTCTATCAATTGTTAAAATTTCTATTTTTTTCAGTTGATTATGATTTAGATTAATTTTTTTCACTTTATTTAAAAAACCACTTTCGATAATATTATGACAAAGTGCAAAATTAATCTTTTCATCATTTTGATTTTTATCAATTAATCCAAACATATCTGCAACTCTAATTGGATGAGTTAAATAATTATTATATATATCATTAAAGGGTAAAGAATTTAAAATTTCAAATGTTTTTTTTATTGAGTTGATATTTATATTTTGAAAATTTTTTAAATTTAATAAAAATTTTTCGAAAATAGTTTTTGAGTTAAGTTTTTGTATAAATAATTTTTTTTCAATTTCTTTTTCAAAACTTTCAAATGAAAAAAAAAAATTATCAATCATATAGATTTCATTATTCCGCCATCAACAGGTATAGAGGTGCCATTAATATAAAGTGATAATGGAGAACATAAAAAAACTATAAAATTTGCAAATTGTTCTGGAGTAGAAATAAATCCTGCCGGTATATTTTTAGTAGCTTGTTTTAATATACTTTCATAAGATTTATTTAATGCTTTAGCATCATTTTTAATTAAATTTTTTGTTCTTTCAGTCATGACTCCACCAGTTAAAATAGAATTACTGGTTATTCCATATTTAGATAATTCTTTTGAAACAGTTTTTGAAAAAGCTAACATTGCAGCTCTTGTTATATTTGATAATACCATACCCTCATCTGGTTCTTTTCCAGTAGTTGATGCAAGATTTATAATTCTTCCAAATTTATTTTTTTTCATATTTGGTATAACTTTTTGAACAATCTTTATTAAATTAATTAAATTTATATTTATCGATTTATTAAGATCATTAATTTTAAGATTTTCGATATTAACTGGAATAGGTCCTGGACTATTTACTACTAAAATATCAATTTTTTTCTTTACTATGAATTTTATAATTTTATTAACTGAAGTGGAACTGTTTAAATTCATTAATATATATTCTGGCTTATAATTTGTATTTTTTTGAATTTCTTTCTGGGCTTTTAAAATATTTTTTTTATTTGAGGATGTTATGATAATTTTACATTTTTCCTTTGCTAATGCTTTTGCTACTCCTAACCCAATACCTTTGCTTGACGAAAGAATTAAAGCAGTTTTATTTTTTAATTGTAGATTCATTTTAATGGTTAAATTTAATTCAAAAGTATATATATAACTATCATTTTTCAATATTAAGTAAAGTTTGATAATTTTATTAATTCTTAAAAAAATATAAATTAAAATTTTAATGATTTATTTAAAAAAATGGTATTCTTAATTTATATTTAATATAATAGATTGTATTTTAGATGATAAAAAATTATAAAAATGTCTTAGCTTTTTTTGCTCATCCTGACGATGAAACTTTGGCAGCTGGTGCAACGATAAAGCTTTTAACAAGTACTGGTAGTAAAGTTACTGTTGCTATTCCTAGTACGGGAATATTTTCAAGAAGCAATCAAGTTAATCAAAATAAAAAATTAAATTTACTAAGAAAAAACTGTTTAAAAGCACTAAAAATTCTTGGAATAAATAAGTCTAATATTTATTTTGGCGAATTTTCAGATAATGAGATGGATAAGCATACATTGCTTGAATTAGTAAAATGGCTTGAAAAAATTATCAAAAAAATTAAGCCCGATTTAGTATTAACTCATCATCGATTTTGTACAAATATTGACCATCAATATTGTCATGAAGCTGCTGTAGTTGCCACAAGATCTAATACAAAATCTCATATACCATTAATATCTTGCGAAGTTCCTTCTAGCACAGGATATTTAAAACCAACTCAGTGGGAACCAAATTTATATGTAGAGGTAAAAAAAAAACATTTAGATGCAAAAATAAAAGCTATGCAAGCTTATCATGAAGAAAAAAGATCAAACCCACACCCGAGATCCCCTGAAGTTTTAAGGGCAATAGCAAAAGTAAGAGGTTCAGAGTCTGGCTATATGTTAGCAGAATCATTTATGATAGAAAAAATTTATTAAATATTAATTTTTTGTAAAGTAGATGAAATATCCATATTTAGAAAATACTTCAGCAAGCTAAAAAAAAATAAAAAAAATATTTAATATTTTTAATTAATATTTTTTATTATTGATTCAGCAATAAATTTAATTTCTGATTTTTTTATTCCTGGAAAAGTAGGAAGCATTACTGAGTTTTTGAATATTTTATCTGTATTATAATAATTTTTTGTTTTAAATTTTGAATAAATTTTTTGTTTATTTAATGGATAGAAAAAATTTCTAGTCTCTATGCCATTTTTAAGCATTTTTTTTTGTAAAATATTAATATTAGTTTTTTTATCAATTAAATTAATCCCAACAGACCAAAATGTATTTATAGATTTTTTTTCAGTTTTTTGAAAATTTATAAATTTATATTTTTTTAAATAAAACTTATAAATTTTATAAATATTAATTTTTTCTTTTATAATTTTATTGAATCTTTCTAATTGTGCCAATCCTATAGCTGCTTGTAAATTTGTCATTCTATAATTAAATCCAACTTCTTCATGATAGTATTTTTTTTGTTTTGACATTCCATGGTCTCTTAAAAGGTTTGCTCGATTATAAATATTATTATTTTTAAAAGTTATCATTCCTCCTTCCCCTGTTGTAATTGTTTTGTTACCAAAAAAACTAAATACCCCACAATCTCCAAAAGTTCCAACCGGTGTATTTTGAAATTTACTTCCAATTGCTTCAGCGCAATCTTCAATTAAAAAAATTTTACTTTTTTTGCATATGTTACTTATTTTTCTTATATCGCAAGGGTTTCCTAGTAAATGAACGATAATTACTGCTTTTGTTTTTTTAGTAATATTTTTTTTTATTTCATAAGGATCTATTGTCCATTTTTCTTTATCGATATCAACAATTACGGGTTTTGCTCCAATATATAAAATTGAATTAATTACTGCAGCAAAAGTTAAATTTGGCACAATTACTTCGTCACCTTTTTTTATACCTAAGGCAACCAAAGATAAATGCAGACCAGTAGTGCCACTTGACACTGCAAGTGATTTTCTATTTTTGTGTAGTTTAGAAAATTTAGTTTCAAAATCTTTTACATATTGACCATTTGATGAAATCCAATTGCTAGTTATACAGTTTGATAGATATTTTAGTTCATTACCTTTTAAGCTAGGTATATAGATAGGTATAAAATTTAACCTATCAGTTGATGCATAGTCAATAAACTTATTATTTTTATCAACTAAAGGAATAACTTTAATTCTTCTGCCTTTTTCTTGAATTAGTTTTAAAATTTCTGATTTAGATAAACTATCTCTACATTTAATAAAGTTTTTTCGCATTATTAAATTTGCTTTTGTTTGGATTTTAGTTCCTTTTAAAATTGCCCTTCTAATATCACCATCAGATAAAACTCCAATTAATCTATCTTTGTCATTTAATATAAAAACAGTACCTAAACCATTTTTATCAATTTTTTTCATTGCTTCTTTAATTGAACTATTTGATTTAATTGTGATAATAGATTTCATTATTCTAAGAATTTTTAATTTTTAATTTTGTTAAATTGATCTGTTTTTTTAAATTTTTAAAATTTTTAAATTTTATTTCTAGCGTATAATATAAAACATTTTTTTTTAAATATTTCCAAAACCAGCTATTTTGTTTTAAATCCTCATTTGTGTCATTAATTCCTTCATTATCGCTTAAATGATAAGCTTTTATCCATTTATCGCACTTTTTTAAAAAATTTATTTTTGAAAATTTTTGTGTTCTTGAAGATACTTTTAGATGCGCCACATCTAAGAGAATATTTACATTATCTCTTGTTTTTTTCATTATTTTTTCAGCTTCTTTATAATCAGTCATTAGCAGTGGATTAGTTTTGAAGTTTTGTAAGTTTTTTTTTGTTAATACATTATTTTCTATTAATAATTCAACATTTTTTTTTCTAGCAAATAATGCAAGTTTATTAACAATATTAATAAAATCTTTTAAAGCTTCACTTCTATTTCTAATCTTTGATTTTGAAAATTTTTTTCCAAGTTCAAAAATTTTGGGATCTAATAAAAATCCTGCATGAAAACTAAATACTTTTGATCCAATTTTAGATGATATCTCAATTCCACGCTTAACATGATTAAAGCTTCTTTTTCTTATTTCTCTATTTGTTGAACAAAGATTTAATATAAAATCTTTTTTTGGTCTTGGAAAATAATTATGAAGCATCAGGTTTTGATTTTTATTTAATTTTAAAATTTTTTTTTCAATATTTTTTTCGTATTTTCCAGCTGATAATTCAATATTTTTAATCCCATTACTGTACAAAGATTTAACTAGCTTTGATGTACTTATATTTTTAAATTGTCCTGTAGATATCAGTATCATTAATAAATATCCTTTAATTTAATTTGATAGTCTTTATGAAGATTTTTTTTAATTTTTTTCCCTAAAATTTTTTTAATATGAAAACCATTAAGATAAAGCCCTGGTCTTTTCATAATAATATTTTCAATTTTGATTTTTTGTCCTTTTTTTAAATTATTTTTTAAAGTTATACTTTTCGTAGAAATTTTTTTCATTTGTATTTCTTCTGGCCATATTTTTTTTACATTAGTTCCTAATATTATTTTTGATGTTTTTAACTTATTAACATATTCTTTAAATTCTTTTGGGTCACTCGAAGCTTGATGGTCTGGACCTTTCATATTTTTTGACAAAGTAAAATGTTTTTCAAATGTTCTTGATCCCATTGCATATGCAATTATCGCAGCATCATTTCCGATTGAATGATCTGAAAAACCTATTGGTATACTAAATTTTTTTTTAAGTAACTTTATACAGTTAAGATTTAAACTTTCATAGCTACATGGATAATTGGAAACACAATGTAGAAGTTCTAAATTATTCTTATTTTTATATAATCTTAATGTTTTTTTTATATCTTCTATAGTAGACATGCCCGAAGATAGAATGACTTTTTTATTTAATTTAGAAAGAAATTTATGTAGTAGATAATCTGATAAATCTGCAGATGCAACTTTAAATGTTTTAACATTTATTTTTGATAAAAATTCCGCACTTTCAAGATCATAAGGAGTAGAAATAAATTCAATTTTTTTTCTATCACAATAATTTTTAATTTTTAAAAAATCTTTTTTTTTAAGTTCTAATTTATTTATCATTTGATAATGATTTTCTTTAGACGATGTATTTTTTTTTTGATATTTTACTTTTGGTGTATTTTTAGTAACAAAATTTTTAGCGAAGAATGTTTGAAATTTTACAGCATGTGCCCCACATTTTTTTGCCTCATCTACTAATTTTGTAGCCAGGTCTATTCGACCGTTATGATTGACTCCTATCTCTGCTATAATTTTTAATTGACTCTTCATTTTTTTGTAATATGTACTTTAATATAGTGGAAAATTACAGCAAATTTAAGACTTTTTATGACGCTAAAGGATATTGTCACATCAAAAGATTTTTAAGTAAGTCAGAAACAAAACTATTAGATCAAAGAGTAAAAAAATTTATCAATATTAAATCAAAAAAATTAAAAGGAAGAAACATAAACTTCAGTAAAAATAATTCAATTAATACACTGCACGATGTAGATAAATTTGAAAATTCATTTAAAAAATTTGCGAAAAAATCAAAGAATTTAAAATTAGCAAGTTTTTTTTTAAAATCAAAAGCACAATTCAGAAAATGCGAGATATTTGCAAAACCAGCTAAAAGTGGCATGGCTAGCCCTATGCATCAAGATAATTTTTTATGGGCAATTAAAAATAATAATGGATTAACATTTTGGATTGCACTAGATCATAGTAATAAAAAAAATGGAGGATTATCATATTTAGCAGGCAGTCATAAATTAGGCTTATTAAATCATGAAAATTCCTATATGGCAGGAACTTCTCAAAAAGTTAAAATGAAAATTCTTAAATCTAAGTGTAAAAAATTAAAAAAAATTACTCCTAATTTAAAACCTGGAGATATGTTAGTTCATCATTGTTTAATTATCCATGGCAGTTCTGCCAACAAAACTACAAAATCCAGAAGAGGATTTACAATTCAATATAAAGATAAAAATTCAAAATATGATAAGACTTTATTATCAAATTATGAAAAAAATTTAAAAAAACAATTGAAATTAAGAAATCAAATTTAAATTAAAGATTTAATTTTTTTAGATATTTTTTTATATTCATTAACTGATTTTTTAAGAGAAATTGGTATTGCAACATATTTTTCAATTGTAGATTTCGATTTTCTAATTGATTGGATTTGTTTTTTTGATATTGCATGCTTCCAATAGCTAGCAAAATGCCATCGAATTGCATCAGGAACATTTTTTATTCCTGTTTTTGACTTTCTTAAATAATTTACAATTTTATTTCTTATTATTTTATTTTCAACTTTAAATAAAAATGTATCGTATGAAGCATTTGAATTTTTGATTAAATGTCTAATAATAAATTCTTTTTTTAAATTTTTTTCTAAAATTTTGTATCTTTTTTTGTTTTCTCTTAAAATAAAATTAAGTTTTTTTAATTGTGCAATTCCCACAGCTCCTTGCATTTCCGTCATTCGATAATTGAAACCTGGAAAACTTACAGTATCCATTCCCCTAGAAAATTTTGGGTTAAGTTCGTGCCCGTGATCGTGATATTCATTACAAAATTTAAAAATTTTTTTATTTTTAGTTATAATGCAACCACCTTCACCAGTTGTTATATTTTTTCCAAAATCGAAACTCATTACTCCAGCATCTCCAAAATTTCCTAAATATTTATTTTTAAATTTTGCCCCTATACTTTCACAATTATCTTCAATGATTTTTATATTTTTATATTTACAAATTTTTTCAATCTCATTAATTTTGCACGGAAAGCCCAGCATGTGTACAGGGATAACAGCTTTAGTTTTTTTAGTAATTTTTTTTTAAGATCTTCAGGATCCATATTTAATGTTTCATCAATATTTGTGATTATAGGTATTGCACCAATATCAACAATTGCTTCAACTGTAGCAATGAAGTTGAATGCTTGAGTTATAACTTCATCACCTGGTTTAACATTGCAAGCTTTTAAACAAATTTTCAAAGCAGCCGTTCCTGAACTAACACACAATATATTTTTACTTTTAAAGTATTTTTTTAAATTATTTTCAAAAGTTCTAATTTTAAAAATATTTTTTCTTCTTTCTTCAAAACCATGAGCAAATAATACTCCATCACTTTTAGTAAAAATTTTTTTTATTTCATTCAATTCTTCTTTGCTTACTAATTCATTTCCAGGCATATAATTATTTTTCTAAAAGAAAATCTCCTATAACAATACAATCTAAGCCCGAGTTATAAAAATTACTAATAGCATCATCAGGCGTCATAACAATAGGTTCTGAGTTAATATTTAAGGAAGTATTTAGCAGAATTGGAATTCCTGAAAGTTTTTTAAATTCCTTTAAAACTTTGTAAAAATCTGAATTTAATTCTTTTGTGACTGTTTGTACCCTTGAAGAACCATCATAATGAGTTGTTGCTTGAAGTTTGTTTCTGTATTTTTTTTTTACTTTTACTACTTTTTCCATATAATGATTTGTAAAATTGTTATTAACTTCAAAATATTTATTAACTTCTTCAGCCAAAACTGAAGGTGCAAATGGTCTATATTTTTCTCTGTACTTTACCATTTTATTTATTTTATCTTTATTCTTATAACTTCTTGGATCAGCAAGTATAGATCTACAGCCAAGACTTCTGTCTCCAAATTCCATATTATTTCTAAAATAGGCCACAACTTTTTCATTGTAGCACTTTAAAGCTACAGTTTTTGCAAAATTAATAATTTTTTTATATCTTATTTTTCTTCGTTTCAAAGTTTTTAAAATATCATCATTAGAAAAGTTTGGACCAATGAAAGGTGATTGATTTTGTTTTATTTTTTTTTTATTCAAAATACAATTATATAAATACATTGCTGAACCAATTGAATTTCCCGTATCGGTTGGAGCATAAGGAATATAAAGTTCTTTAAATTTTGTTTTTTTTAATATTTTTCCATTAAAAACTGAATTCATAAAAAAACCGCCACTTACAACTAATTTATTTATTTTAGTTTTTTTATGCAAACTATTTAAAAAAGATAATGCAATTTCTTCTGCACAATATTGTAAAGCTTTGGCAATTTTTACAACATTTGTATTTATCATCTTTATATTTTTTCTTGAATTAGAGAATAATAGTTTTTCTAATTCGTTTGTATAAAGATTATTATCAGTATGAGTGAAAGGTGAAAAATATTTTTGATTTAAATATAATTTTTCATTTTTTAATGTATAAGTTTTTTTTATTTTTTTTATTTCTTTTGAACAATTTATCTTTAGTGCTGACATAGCCATTACTTTCCATTCATCGCTGTCAGGTTTGTAGCCCAAATACTGTGTAAAAGCTGAATAAAACAAACCTAAAGAATTAGGTATTTGTTGAGAAAATATTTTTTTTATTTTATTTTTGTTACCTACAAACATTGCAGTGCAATCATTTTCACCCCTGAAATCAATACTTAATATTGCTGCTTTATTAAAGTTTGATAAATAAAAGGCATTAGCAGCGTGACATGCGTGATGATTTATATGAAAAAATTTTGGAAATTTTTTATTATAAAAATTGACATTTACTTCAGTAAATAAAGAATCTTCTCTTTTATCTAATTTAAAAATGTTATCTATTAAAGTGTAAAAATTATTTTCCCTTAGGCTTCTCGATTTAGAAATTAACGGATTATATTTTGTTATATGTCCTGCTGGGTTCCATCCAGACCCTATTGCATAAATATCACTTATTTTAATTTTAAATTTTTTTAAAATAAGTTGAATAGATTTTAATGGAAATTCTTTAGAAAATTTTTCCCTATTGCACCTCTCTTCTTGAATTGCAAATAAAAGTTTGCCATTTTTAACTAAAGCACTAGATGTATTAAATTCGCCGTAGTTTAAACCAAGTATAAACATTATTTTTATTTAATTAACTTTTTAAGATTAAAAAGTTATACTTTTATTATATAAAAATACAATCATTACAAAGTTAGAATATCATGTTAAAAAAAAAATACTTTAAAATTTAAGGATTTTTTAGCAATAATACCAGCAAGAAAAGGTTCGGTATCAATTAAAAATAAAAATTTAACAAAAATAAGAAAAAAAAAACTTATTGAATATACTTTAGTTCCATTGAATAAATTAAAATTGGCTGGAAAATGTGTGGTGTCTAATGATTTAAAATTAAAAAATTTAGCAAAAAAGTATAAAATTGATACTAACTATAAAAGACCAGAAAAAACTTCTCTTAATACTTCATCTTTACTACAGACACTAGTTCATTTTAAAATTTATGCTGATAAATATTATCAATACAAATATTTTTTAATCTTACAGCCGACTTCTCCTTTAAGGACTTATAATGAAATTTATAATTCCATAAAATGTGTAATTAAAAATAATTATTCTAGCTTATACTCAGTCTCAGAGTCCTTTGAACATCCTTATGAAACAATTTATTTAAAAAAAAATAAAGTAAATTATTTTTTAAATGAAGGAAAAAAATATTTTAGAAGACAAGATTATCCTAAAGAAAGTTTTTTTATAAATGGATCAATTTTTATTACAAATAAAAAAAATATTGAAAATAAAAAATTATTTAATTTTAAAAATCATGGAATTTATTTTACTTCAAAAATTAGTTCATTTGATTTAAACGATTATGAGGATTTAAAGATTATAAAAAAAATAATTTCTTAATTATAGATTGTAATTTTAAAATGAAAAAAATTCTATTTTTATATGATAATTTTTTTACTGAGTATGATTATAGTAGATTTCAAATAGCTTATTTAAGTAAGCATTTTATTATTGAAGTAATTGATTTTACAAATTTTCTTAACCAAAAATATTATAAAAAATTTTATAATAAAAAACTTTTTTATAAAAATAAAAAATTTAGTTTAATTCACATTAAAAATAATAATGATTTAAAAAATTTTTTTTTTAAAATGAAAAGAAAAAAAAATTTTAATTATTTAATTGATAATATGACCAAGATGAACTCTAGGTCATTTTCTATTAGAAAACATCTTTCAGAACTGAATAGTATAAAATTAGTTAAAATTAATAGTGGCAAAATACCAATGCCAAACTTAGGCGATAAAATAATATTTTCTATTATTAATCATAATTTATATAATGATTTTAAAAATAAAATTTTAAGTAAAATAAAAAAAATTAAACCAGTTGTTAAAAATAATATAATAAAGAATTTTAATAATTATGATATTGATATTTTTACTGGACTTAAAAATTTAAAAAATATAAGTAAACATAAAATATTTTCATCAACATTTGATTATTCTACTTTCTTAAAAAAAGGAAATAAAAAAAAGATTAAAAAAAAAAAAGAATATGCTGTTTATTTAGAAGAAATCATGGTTGATCATCCAGATTTTTATAAAGATAAAAATTTTAAAAACCCAATAAAAAAAAAACTATTTAATAAAGAATTGTTAAGTTTTTTTAAAAATTTTGAAAAAGTAACAAAATTAAATATTATTTATGCAATGCATCCAAGAAATATTTTTTTAAATAAAAAAATTAATTTTATTCCTGACAATACTGCTGATTTAGTAAAAAATTCTAAAATGGTTTTATTGCATGCCAGTACTGCAATTAGCTATGCAATTTTAAATAAAAAACCATTATTATACCTTGATTCAAGAAATTACAGTTGGATGAGACCAAGAATTAGAGCTTTTATGAGAGAGACTGGAGGCAATGTAATAGATATTTCAAATTATGATAATTTAGGTTTATCAGAAATAAATCTTAATAAAATTGATAAATTAAAATATTCTAATTATATAAAAAATTATATCAAACATCCTAAATCTAATAATGGTGGTTGGGAAAGACATTTAATGAAATTTATTAAAAAATAAATGAAATTAGCTTTTATAGATACTGAATTTACTGGAGAGCATGGAAAAACAACTCTCGTTTCAATAGGAATAGTTACTTTAAATAATAAAAAACTTTATATTACTTTAAACGATTATAATAAATCTCAGGTTACTCCTTGGTTAAAAAAAAATGTATTATCAAAGATAAACCATAAAAATTCTATAAGTAGTTTTGAAGCATATAAAAAAATATCAAAATTTTTAAAATCCTATGCAAAAAATGATAAAATTAATATTGTATCAGCAGGTAAAATTTCTGACATATCATTATTATTTGATTTATATAGATATAAAAAAAAAAATAAAAATTTTCATTGGCTTCATGATCTGCCCAAATATTTAAATCATAATTTTCATTTAGATTTAAATACTATGTTTTATTTTGCTAACTTAAATGTCACAAATAGAGAGAAATTTGCTAATTTAAAATTAAAAATTGATAAACATAATGCTTTATATGATGCAATTATAGTAAGGTCTTGTTTTATTAAGTTATTAAAATTTTTTCCAAATATAAAAAAAAAATTTAAAAAAATTAAAATTGAAAAATAAATTTAATAAAAAATTATTTAATCTTGAAACCAATAAAGATTTTAAATCTTTAAAAGTTAAAAATATTAAATTCTTTAAAAATATCTTAAAAAAACATGGGATATTTAATATTAAAGAAGTTTTTAAAGTGATAAAAAAATCTAGTAATTCAAATATTTTTTTTATTAATACAAATCAAAAAGAATTGGTACTTAGAGAAAGTGGGTTAAATTTTTTTAAAGAATTAAATGCTTCTTCGAAAATTGTGTCAGAATTAGATAATTATTTTTTTAAATTAATTAAATTAAAAAACCGATGTGTTTTTAAAAAATATAAAAAAGTATATATAATTTATGAAAAGATAGATGGAAATATTTTTAATGGAGATTTTCATTTAATAAATAAAATTTTATCAAAAATATTAAATTTAAATTTTGAATTAAAAAAAAAAACAATTAAAGGCATAAAAAAAAATAAATATGATAAAAAAAAAATTATTAATTTAAATAGTTTTTTAATACAAAAAAATATCTATAAAAATTTTTTAAGTAAAAAAACTTTAAAATTGATAGAATCAAATAATGATTATTTTAGAGAGAATTTTATTAAAGTTAAGAAATTAATAATTAAAAGAAATTTACAAATTGTCCATGGAGATATAAATCATGCAAATATTATTATTAATAAAAATTTAATAAAATTTTTAGATATTGAAGATATAAAAGTTGATAATGTAAAAATTTCTTTATCATATGCTTTATTTAAATTATTTAGACATTGTATTTATAAGAATGTAAGAGCATATGATTTAATAATTAAAAAAATAAAACCTTTAATTTATAAAAAACTAATTTTAAAAAATAAGGTGTTTAAAAATGAGAATGAATTATTTTTATTTTGTTTTTTTAAATTAATGGCTGATATTTCTTTAATTGTCGAAAATCTTAATAATAACAACAAAATGTACCTCTATGATTTTGAAAAAAAGATTCTTAATCTGATAGAATTAAAGTATATATTCAAAAATCAATGAAATTACACTCTACAAAAATAACAAAAATAATATTCTAATAACAAAAAGTGCAAAATATATTTAAATTATATAATTTTTTAGATCCAAGTTTAAAATTATCATCTTTTTTATTAATTATATTAATATTATTAAATGCTCTAGCTGAATCTTTATCGATTGCTTTAATTGTTCCAATTACAGTTTTTTTGTTCGAAAATGATTTAATTAATAAATATCCAGATTTTTTTTTTTTAATTGAATTTTTTTCACCTTTTAAATACGTAGTTAAAGAATATAGTCAAAAAACTTTAATTATTTCAGGTCTTTTAATTTTATTTTGTTTTTTAATTATTTTAAGAATAATTTTTAATTTATTATTTCTATACTTTAAAAGTTCATTACAGTTAAAGATAAGATATTTAGTTTCAAAAAAATTGATGAATGGTTATTTTACTGCTCCAGCTGATGTTTTCGCAAATAAAAATAATTCTCGTTTTGTATTTTCAGCTGTTTTAGAAGCGGGTCATGTTACAACATGTGTTGGACTTGTTTTTGTTTTGTTAGCTGAATTTTTTGTAATATTAAGTATTTTTATACTTCTTGTAATCTATCAAACAAAAATGACACTTATACTCTCGTCAATTATATTTATTTCATCTTATATATTTCTTGTTTTTTTCAAAAAGAAAATTAATTTATTTGCAAAAAAAAGAAAAGAATTAGAAGCTGATAATTTAAGTAAGGCAAATCAAATGTTTGATGGTTTGATGGAGATAAAATCTTATAAAGTTTCAGATTTTTTTTTAGCTGATTATCTTAAAAATCTTAAAACCTATCTTGCAAATTTAAGATTTGCTGAAGTTTTACCTTTTTTACCTAGACTATGGTTAGAATTTGTTGCTTTAATATCGGTGACTTTTTTATTAGTTCATATGATCAAAAATGATTTTTCGCAATCATTGATTATTTCGACTCTAGGATTATATATTGCTGCAACTTTTAGAATAATGCCTTCTATAAATAAAATAATAAATGCAATTCAATCAATAAAATATTTTGAACCAATGATAGAAAGTCTTACACTTGATAATGCTTTAATTGATGATAATAAAGATTTTTCAAATTTAAATTCCGAAACAGTAAAAATGAAGTCTAAAATAGCATTATCTGATATTTCTTATGGTTATAATAATACAAAATTAATTCTAGAAAATTTATCTTTAACAATTAATAAAAATCAAAAAATAGGAATAAGTGGAGAGAGTGGTTGTGGTAAATCTACTCTAATAAAAATATTAGCTGGTCTTTTAAAACCCAATAGTGGTAAAATTTTAATAGATAATAATTTTGATTTAAAAAATAATTATTTAAATCTTAATAATAATATTAGCCTTGTTCCACAAAATATATTTATTAACAATGATACAATAAAAAATAATATCGCATTTGGTGTTACTAAGGAAAAGATTGATAATGAAAAAATAATGAGATGTATAAAAACTGTTCAGCTCGATGCTATGGTTAATTCTTTAAATGATGGAATAAATCATAAGATTTTAGAGAGAGGAAAAAATTTATCTGGAGGTCAAATACAAAGAATAGGTATAGCTAGAGCTTTATATTATGAGCCAGATATTATTATTTTTGATGAGTCAACAAGCTCTTTAGATGAGGAAAATGAAAAAAAAATTTTAAATTTAATTGAGGAAATTTCTAGTAATAAAACGATAATATTTGTATCACATAGAAAAGAAGTATTAGCTTTTTGTGATATAATTTATTATATGAAAAATAAAAAAATTTATGTTTAAAAATAAAATAATTTTAGTAACTGGTGGCACAGGATCCTTTGGAAAAAAAATAATAAAAAAAATATTAAAAAGCTATAATCCAAAAAAAGTAATAATCTATAGCAGAGATGAGTTAAAACAATATAATCTTCAAAAAGAATTATCTAAATTTAAAAAAAAATTAAGATTTTTTATTGGAGATGTAAGAGACCTGCCTAGATTAAAAAAATCGTTACACAATGTAAATTTTGTTATTCATGCCGCAGCTCTAAAACATGTACCTGTTGCCGAATACAATCCTTTTGAAGCTGTAAAAACAAATATATTAGGAACACAAAATGTTGTAGATGCAAGTATAGAAACTGGAGTAGAAAAAGTTATTTCTTTAAGTACAGATAAAGCATCTTCACCCGTAAACTTGTATGGCGCCACAAAACTTACTGCAGATAAACTTATAGTTGCTGGGAATTATCATAAAGGATCTCTTGCAACAAAATTTTCAGTTGTACGTTACGGAAACGTGCTTGGTAGCAGAGGATCAATAGTCCCTTACTTATTAGGATTTAAAAAAAACGGTGTTTTTCCAATAACAAATGATGAGATGACAAGATTTAGTATTACTTTAGATCATGGAATTAACTTTGTATTAGATTGTCTAAAAAATATGTGGGGAGGTGAGATTTTTGTTCCAAAAATTCCATCATACAAATTAACAGATTTAATTAAGGCTCTATCTCAAAATATGAAAACAAAAGTAATAGGAATTAGAGCTGGTGAAAAAATTCATGAAGAAATGATTTCAATAAATGAGTCAATAAATACATTAGAATTTAAAAATAACTATGTAATATGTCCAAACTCAGAATTAATTAATTGGCAAATTGAAAAATATAAAAAACATTTTAAAGGTAAATTTTGTAAAAAAAATTTTTCTTATTCTAGTAATAAAAATCAATTTTTAACAATCAATGAACTAAAAAATATTGTAAAAAATAATATTACAGATTTTGAACTTAATAATTAAAATTGAAATCAAAGTAATAAATAATAAATGATAAATTATGGTAGACATTTTATAGATAAAGAAGATATTTTATCTGTAACTAATGTTTTAACATCTAACTTTTTAACTCAAGGACCAAAAGTAGAAAAGTTTGAAAATTCATTAAAAAAAAAATTTGGTGCGAAATATGCTGCATCTACTTCGAGTGGTACTGCTGCATTACATCTTTGTGGATTAGCCTTAAATTGGGAAAAAAAAGACTTAATACTTGCGAGTCCATTAACCTTTGTTGCTACTACAAATTGTGCTTTATATTTAAGTGCAAATGTTGACTTAGTTGATATTGATCCTTTATCAAACAATATAGATGTCAATAAATTAAAAGAAAAATTAATAAAGTTAAAAAAAATAAAAAAAAATATAAATACATTGATAGTTACTGATTATGCGGGACAACCATCTAATTGGCCAAAATTAAAGTATTTATCAAGAAAATTTAAATTTAAATTAATTAATGATAATTGCCACGCAATTGGGGCAAAAGTTTTTAATGATGAAAAATATGCTGTCAAATATGCTGATTTAGTTTGTCACAGTTATCATCCAGTTAAAAATTTTACAACTGGTGAAGGAGGTTCAATTCTAACTAATAATAAAAAATTATATAGTAAAATTAAAATTTTGAGGTCACATGGAATTGTAAAAAATTTTAAACAACCGTGGAAATATAAAATTGATGAATTAGGATATAATTATAGATTAACAGATATTCAGAGTGCTTTAGGCATAACTCAATTAAAAAAACTAAATAAATTTATTAAGAGAAGAAAAGAGATTGCAAAAATTTATAATCAAAAATTTAAAAATATAAAATATTTTGAAATTCCACAAAAAATTTCTAATACATCTCATTCTTACCATCTTTATCCATTAAAGATAAATTTTAATCATTTAAAAATTAATAAAGATACTTTATTAAAAAAATTAAGAAATAAAGGAATTAATCTTCAAGTTCATTATATTCCAATTTATTATCACAATTTATATAAATCTAAAATTAAATCTAACTTTCCAAACGCTGAGAATTTTTTTAAGAAGGCAGTTTCTTTACCAATTTATTTTACTTTAAAAAATAGAGAAATACAGTACATTATCAAAACGCTTTTAAAGATTGTTTTTTCGAATTTGAAAAAATAGTATTAGAAATTATGTTTTTAAAAAAAATTTTATCAAGAAATTTTTTATTAGACAATTTTTATTTGAGGTTTGATAAAAAAAAATATTATAGAAAAGAAAATAAACTTTATTTTGGATCTTTAAAGTTTTGGAGAATTTTATTTTTAAATTTAATTTTTCCTGGTAGATTTTTAATAAGATTTAAATATGGACAGATTTTTAAAAATAAAAAAAAAATATTAAATAAATTTAATAAAGTAATTGAAAAAAAAATTAATAGTATTTCTGAAAAACATCATTTTGATGAAAGAAAAATTTCAATACTTAAAGACGGAATTAATACTTTAAATGAAAATGGTGGGCTAGTAATCAATAATTACTTTAGTGAAAATGATATTGATGATTTTGTTAATACAAATAAAGATTTAATTTCTAAATTAAAATTTAAAGAAGATGTTGGTGACGAAGCAAAATATAAATTTGAAATATTAAAATTTAATAAGATGTTAAAAAAGTTTTGGTATGATCCTGGTTTAATTACATTACTCGAATCTTATTTTGATAAAAAAATTTATGCAAGAAATTATCCTCATATAAAATATACCGAAGTACCAAGTAATTATAATAGTAATAAAATTTCAAAAACTGCTCATGATTGGCATGTTGATCATGCTTTAATAGCTATAGTTTTTGTTTTATTAGAAGATGTAGAAGAAACTGGAACGAGAATGCAAATTGTAAAGAGTTCACATAAATATCAAAATATAGGAAATTTCTTATTTTCTCCGGAGGTTTTTGAAAATTCTAAAACTATAAATTTTTTTGGAAAAAAAGGAACAATTCATATTCATTTAGGTAATACAGTTCATCGAGCCAATTTATCAAGTGGTAAAAATAGATTAAACTTATATTTTGAGTATACAATAGGACCAAATATTCTTTTTGATGTTAATAATCTTGTCAAATCTATTGATAAACAATTTGATATTGAAAAAGAAGAGAATTTAACAAAAGAAGAAAGAGATTTTGTTAAAGGAATTTATCCAAATAAATTATCTAAAGGCTATGAAATTATAAAAAATTCTTTAAAACCAACTCGTTATCGAGGAATTTAATTGTGTCTTACTCAAAATAGAGAAAAAGAAATATTAATGGATATTTTAATAGAAAAAGTAAGTGATAAATCTCTAATTTTAATAAAATTCTTAAAAATATTTAATAAAAAAATTTATTACTTAAAAATAGTTTCCAAAGATGAAAAAAAATTATTTTATAAATTAAAGTCATTAAATGTTTTTCCATTACCCATAGATGAAATTAAAAATATACCATCCAACTTATTTGCAGACCTAGATTTTGATCCAAATAATCTTATTTTAAAAAAAACAAATTCTATTTATTCAAAAACAATTTCAAAATTTTTTTTAAAAAATTTTTTTAATTATTCTGAAGTTATTTCAAAATTATTAATTAAAGATACAATAAGAACTCCATTTACTACTTTAAATACATATATTAAAATATGGTTAAATAAAAATAATCACTTATTATTTATAACTAGCGATATAAAAAATTTATTTTTAATTGAAAAAAATAAAAATTTAAATTTAATATATATACCTACTGATTTTATTAGTTTTTTTTTAAATATATTTTTAAAATTAAAATCTTTTTTAATTATAAAATTAATGAATTTAAAATTTAATTCACCAAAATTTAAAAATGAGAAAAATAAAAATATTAACCCTTCTAAGGTTGCTTTTATTCTTCATGGAGAAACTTATTATGGATCAACTAGAAAAAAAATACTTTATGATAAAGATCTATATTATTCTAACTTTTATAAAAATTTTAAAAAAAAAAATATTCAACATTTTGGTTATTTAAGAAAAAATTTATATGATAAATCTTTAAAATATAAATTTCTTTCTAATAATAATCTAAGTTTCAAAGATATATTGACAATTAATTATTTTTTTTTAAATCAATATTTTTTGTTAGAAGAGCTTCACATTTATTTTTGATTTATATATTGCTTAAAGATTTAAAGAGTTTTTTAAATTATAAAAATATATTTACTCAATATCCAGATTTAAAATTAGCATTAATTGATTATGATTTTCTTTGTCCAAAATCGATCATTTTAGCCTTAATGTCAATTGGAGTTAAAACTGCCTGTACTCAAGAAAGATTTATTGGAATTTTTTATAATTCATGGAATGTTTTGATTGATGATTATTTTACACCAAGCAAATATACAAATAAAATAATCAAAAAAAATAAATCAATATTTGCTAAAAATTTAATTCCTGTTGGATTATATAGATCTGATAAATTTTTAAAAAAATTCAAAAAAAAAAATTCAAAGAAAGTAATTGTTGCCCTAGGATATCATACAGTAAATTTACTTGATTCTAAAACAGATCTATTGATAAATTGGAAAACAAGTAAGCAATTTTTGGAAGATATGTATCGATTATCTAAAGAGATTAAAAATTGTAAAATAATTATAAGACTTAAAAATATGGATGAATATAAAAATCCTTATTTTAAAGAAATAATAAAAAAAATTAAATTAAAAAAAAATATTAAAATTGACACAAGTGATGCGATTGAACATTCTTACAAGATTTGTTCCAATGCAGATTTAGTTATTGCTCGTCATACATCTTTAGCTGATGAATGTATTTCTTATAATATACCAGTAATTTTTTATGATTATACTCATAATATGAAAAGAATTTATGATGGAGCATTCCATTACAATAATTCAATGATATGTAAAAGTTATTCAGATGTGTTAAAAAATACAAAAGAATTTTTAAATAATAAAAATAGTAATTTTAAAAATCAGTTTAAAAATATAAAAAAAAAATACTATTTTTTTGATAGAAATATGAAAGTTAAAGATAAAATTATAAATTATTTAAACGCTTATTTAATGAGATCCAACTGATAATGATTGATAAAAAAATTAATTTTCTTGATTGCACGTTTAGAGATGGAGGATATTATAATAACTGGAATTTTTCAAAACAACTAATTAACAAATATCTTAATATAATTTCAAAAACAAAAATTAAAAATATAGAAATTGGATTTTTGACACTTCCTTATGATGATCAAAAAGGAATTACCGCAAACTGTGATCATAGTTTTTTTAGAAAAATTAAAATTCCAAAAAATATAAATATAGGAATTATGATTAATGCAACTGATTTTTTAAAAAATAATGAATTTGAAGAACAAAAAATTTTTAAAACTTTAAAAAAATTACCAAGATCAAAAATAAATTTTATTAGAATAGCTTGTCATTTCAAACATTTATTTAAAATAACTAAATTTTTTAAATATTTAAAAAAAAGAGGTTTTAAAATGTGTTTAAATATAATGCAGATATCAGATATTCCAGATCGAGATATTTTAAAAGTTTGCAAAGTTTATAAAAATTTAGCAGATGTTATTTATTTTGCAGATAGTTTTGGATCATTAAATGAAAAAGAATTTAAAAAAATAATTAATAAATTTAAAAAAAAAACTAGAATTAACTTGGGTATCCATGCACACGATAATATGAAAAAAGCTTTAAAAAATACCATAATGGCTTCTAAAAATAACGTACAATGGTTAGATTCAACAATTTTAGGTATGGGTAGGGGGCCTGGAAACACCCAGACAGAACAGTTAATAAAATATTTTTATGGTAATAACAGTGATACCTTTAAAAAAATTAAAAAAATATCATTAAAATTTAATTCATTAAAAAAAAAATATAATTGGGGAACGAATAAATATTATTGGCTATCAGGAAAATACAAGATTCATCCAACATATATTCAAATGATTTTGTCAGATAAAAGATATGATAATTTTAATTTTTTAGAAATAATCAATAATTTAAAAAAACAAAAAGCAAATAAATTTGATCCAAATGAGTTTTTTGCAGCATTAAATTTTTTCAAAAATAAACCAATTAAAAATAAAAATATTTTTAAAAATTTTTTTAATGATAAAAAAGTACTAATTTTAGGGTCGGGGATTAATTTACAAAAAAATATAAAAAAAATTGAAAATACAATATTAAAAAATTCAATGAAAGTTTTGGCCATAAATAAGACAAATTATATAAATAATAAGTTAATAGACATGAGAGTTTATTGCCATCCTTTGAGAATATTATCCGATATACACTTGATTAAAAATTCAAGAAAACAAGTTTTGATACCTTATTCATTTTTGCCTAAAGAAATTCAGAGCAATCTTAAAAATATTAATATTGTTGATTATGGTCTACAATTAAAAAAAAATTCAGTTAAAATAAAAAAAAATTATGCCAATCTACCAAAACCTCTTGCATTGATATATGCAATAACTTACCTTATTTCCCAAGGTGTAAAACATATTTATTTAGCAGGATTTGATGGTTATGATAAGTCAGATCCATTTCAAGATGAAACTCAAGAATTATTATTAAATATTAAAAAAACATATAGAGAAAAGATAAAATTGACATCACTTACTAATACAAAATTTAAAATTAATTAAGATTTTTTTTAAAATGAGATCAGTAATTATAATTCCAGCTAGATTTGCTTCTTCAAGATTTCCAGGTAAGCCACTTGCTAAAATTTATAACAAAGAACTAATATTATGGGTTTGTGAAATAGCTGAAAAAACTTTAGGAAAAAAAAATGTTTATGTTGCAACTGATAGTAAAAAAATTTCAAATTTTTTAGAAAAAAATAATAAACAATATATAATGACTTCAAAAAATTGTTTAACAGGAACTGATAGAGTTGCAGAGGCTTCAAGATCAGTAAAAGCAGATATATTTATAAATTTACAAGGAGATGAGCCATTAGTAAAACCATCTGATATAAAAAAAATAATTCATTATAAAAAACTTTTTTTTAATCAAGTTATTTGTGGTTATTCAAATTTAATTAAAAATGAAGATCCAAAAAATATTAATATTCCTAAAATTATATTTAATAAAAAAAATAATTTGGTTTATGCATCTAGATTACCAATTCCAGGTTATAAAGAAAAAATAAAACAAAAAAAAATTATGTATTATAAGCAAGTTTGTATTTATGCTTTTTCTAAATTAGAATTACAAAAATATTATTCTTTAAAAAAAAAATCTATACTTGAGGAATTAGAAGATATTGAATTTCTTCGTTTTTTTGATTTAGATATTAAAATAAAAATGGTTAAAACTAAAAATACTAGCTTAGCAGTTGATGAAATTAACGATATAAAAAAGATTGAAAAATATTTAAAATAAAAACTTTATATGTCAGAAAAAAATAAATCAAAAAAAAAAATTTTTATTGATACAAATATAAAACACAAGTCAAAAACAGTTGAAGAAAAAATTCAGCTATTTGAGCATAATGGAAGTATGCTTCCATTACCAACAGAAATTGAAATAAGTGAATCTGGAACTTGTAATAGATCTTGTTCTTTTTGCCCCAGAAGTGACCCAAGCTTTGAAGATAAAAAAGAATTTATAAGCGTTACTCTACATGAAAAAATGTGTACTGAATTAAAAGATTTAAATTACAAAGGTACAGTAAGATATAGTGGATTTGTAGAACCTTTATTGGATAAGAAGATATTTAATTTAATAAAAATGGTTAGAGATTATCTTCCAGAATCAAATATAGAAATGGTAACAAACGGAGATCCATTAAATTTCAAAAGATTAAAAAAATTATTTGATAATGGTCTTAATAAAATATTAATAAGCGCTTATGATAGCAAGGAAGATGCGCAGAAATTAGAAGATCTATGCAAAAGTGCAGATTTAAATACAGATCAATATATTGTTAGACATAGATATTTATCTGAGGATCAAGATTTTGGTATAACTTTAAGTAATAGATCTGGGTTAATGGAAAATACAGAATTTAAGATAAAGGCGTTAAAAGAACCATTAAAAAAACCATGTTTTATACCATCTTACACTTTTTTTTTAGATTATCAGGGAGATGTATTAATGTGTCCACATGATTGGGGTAAAAAAGTAATACTTGGTGATTTGAATAAAGAAAAACTATTAGATATTTGGTTTAGCAAAAGATCAATGGGAATTAGAAAAATGTTAAATAAATCGAATAGAAATTTTACACCGTGCAATGTATGTGATGTTGAAGGAACGTTTATGGGAGAAAAAAATTCTAAATATTTTAACTAAATAAAATATGGAAAAAAAAATATTAATTCTTGGTGGAAGTTCCGATATAGGAGTTAATCTTATTAAAAAACTTTTAAAAGATGATTGGAATGTAAGCGCACATTATTCTCAAAATTCCCATGATTTAAAAAAAATTTCTAATAAAAAATTAAGTTTGATAAAAATTAACTTTAAAAAGTTAAATACCAAAAATTACAAAGCTAAATTAAAAAAAATTTTAAATAGAAAGTATAATGCATATTTAAACCTTATAGGTTTTACAGATAAAGTAAGTTTTGAGCAAACTAATTTGCAAAGTTTAAATGATGCTTTTAAAATAAATACTTTTCTTCCGATTTTAATTCAAAAAGAGATAGTTAAAAACATGTTGAAGCATAAAAGAGGCAGAATCCTAAATTGTACAAGCATCGGAATAAAGTTTGGGGGAGGAAAAAATTCTTTTAACTATAGCTTTTCAAAGCATGCATTAGAATTTATACCTAATTCGTATAAGTTATGGGCAAATAAAAATGTTTTAATTAACAATTTAAGAATTGGAGTAACAAATACAAAAATTCACGCCAGAATGGGAAAAAAAAATAATTTAAAAAAAAGAGCTAAGCTAATTCCAATTAAAAGAATTGCAACAATTGATGAGATGACAAATTATATTATTTTTTTAATTTCAGATAAAAATTCCTATATGACCGGTCAGACCATTACAGTATCTGGCGGTGAGTAAATGAATTCCTTAGGAAACGAACAATTATTAATTTTAAATAAAATAAAAGATTTTTTAAAATCTAGAAATAATAAAGATAAAAAAACTTTAAGTTCTGATTATTATTGTTCTTTCAGTTTAAATACTGGTTTTGCTTTATTAAAATATTGGGTAAATAAAAAAAATTTTTTTTTTTTACTAATAACAGTATTTAAGGAAATTTATGCAATTTTTAATATTGGCAATTATCGTTTGTTAAAAAATGAAAATTTAAATTTAGATTATGATAAAATAATTTTAACATGGGGAAATAATTCCAATTTATCAAAAAATGCATACTTCGATAAATATTTTAATGTATCTTCAACGGAAACAAAAAAAATTTTATGGATAGTGATTTGTAATGAAAAGATTGTTTCAAATAATAATTTAGAAAATGTGGTTTTTATTGAAGAAGAAAAAACTAATTTTTTTAAAAAAATTAAAAATTTTATTAACGGAATTTATAAGTTAATTTTTTTAAGTCAAAAAAAAATGATAGATGTTTTGCATAAATTAACTTGGCATTATTTTTTTTCAGAAAAAATATTTCTTATTTTTGATAAATTAATTCATGAAAAAGTTAATTTGGTTTTAATGCCATATGAATGCCAGCCTTTTCAGTCAAAAATTATAAATGAAACTAGATCATTAAATAAAAATATTAAATTTCATGGATTTATACATTCATACCCTTCTCTTCCTTCGCATCTTTTACATCGCAAAGAATCACCTGATAAAATTATATTAACAAGTCCAGATCAATATTTTACTTTTACAAATTATTTAGGTTGGCAGAAAGAAAATATTAAACTTTTGCCCTCAGCTAGATTTAGAAAAAATAAATTTCAAGATATGAGAAAAAAAATATTTTTACCAATTAGCTTCACTTCTACAAAATTTATTTTTAAACATTTTTTAAAGATATGTAGAATTTTAAACGATTATGATTTATCTGAATTCGAGATTAGAAATCATCCAGCTAGCAAGTCTTCAAAAAAACATTTAAATTTAATAAAAAAAATAGAAACAGTTATTTTACAATCTGATAATAAAAATAAAAAAAAAATTACAAATGTATCAATTTTTATAGGTGCGACAGGTTCAATTATTGAAGCTCTAGAGCAAAATATTTTTACTTATCATATTTGCGAAGAACCTATATTTGAGTCTTATAATAGTATACTTTGGCCTAGTCTTAAAATTCAATTTATAACAAATAATTTGATTACTTACAAATTGGCTGATACTAAAAAAATCATAATGTTTGGCGAAAGTAATTATAAAATTGATGAGTATTTAAATGAATAAAATTTTTAAAAACTTTAAAGGAAAAAAAATTTTAGTTACAGGTCATACGGGATTCAAAGGTTCTTGGCTCTGTTTGTGGTTAACAATTTTAGGAGCGAGAGTTGTGGGTGTATCAATTAACAATCATTCAAAACCTTCACATTTTAATACGATTAATTTAAAAAAAAAAATAGTTCATTACAAAGCTGATATAAGAAATTTAAAATTGTTAAAAAAAATTGTAAAAAAACACCAACCTGATTTTTTATTTCATTTAGCAGCTCAAGCATTAGTAAAAAAATCTTATTTAAATCCAATTTATACTTGGCAAACAAATGCGTTGGGAACTTTAAATATTTTAGAGTCATTAAGAACATTAAAAAAAAAATGTACAGCTGTGATTATTACAAGTGATAAGAGCTATAAGAATTTAGAGATTAAAAGAGGATATCATGAAAATGATATTTTAGGTGGAAAAGATCCGTATAGTGCATCTAAGGCTTCAGCAGAACTTGTAATACAATCATATATAAGTTCTTTTTTTCCAAAAAATAAAACTAAAGTATTAATTTCTGTAGCGAGAGCAGGCAATGTTGTTGGTGGAGGAGACTGGTCAGAAGATCGTTTAATACCAGATTGTGTAAAATCTTGGTCTAAAAATAAAACAGTCTTAATTAGAAATCCAAAATCTACAAGACCATGGCAACATGTTTTAGAAGCTATAAGTGGTTATTTGTTTTTAGCTTCAAATTTAAATAAAAATAAAAATCTTCATGGAGAAGTATTTAATTTTGGACCAAATAATTCAAGTAATTATAGCGTTTTATATTTAGTAAATACGATGAAAAAATATTGGGATAAAGTATCTTGGAAAATTGATAAAAATGTAAATAAAATTTTTTTTGAATCAAACTTGTTAAAATTAAATTGTAATAAAGCCAAAAAAAAACTTAAATGGAAAAGTGTATTAAAGTTTGATGAGACAATTAGAATGCTTTCTTATTGGTATAAAAAATATTATTCTCACAATAAATCAATGTACAATATTTCAACAAAACAAATAGAAAAATATCAAATTCTTATGCAAAAAAGATTGAATTTCAAATGAAAGTTATATTATTAGCTGGTGGTTTGGGAACAAGATTGTCTGAGTATACAAACACTATTCCAAAGCCCATGGTAAAGGTTGGGGGCAAACCAATTCTTTTTCAAATTATGAAACTTTATGCAAAATATGGTTTCAAAGATTTTTATGTAGCACTTGGATACAAAGGAAATGTAATAAAAAAATATTTTAAAAAAAACTTTTATGATTGGAATATTAAACTAATTAATACAGGAAGAAATACAATGACCGGTGGAAGGTTAAAAAGGTTAAAAAAATATATTGGAAAAGAAACATTTATGATGACGTATGGAGATGGATTATGCGATGTAAATTTGAAAGAATTATTAAAATTTCATAAAAGAAAGAAAAAATTAGTAACAATGACAGCAGTAAAACCTCCTCCGAGATTTGGAGCCATTAAATTAAATGGTGGACTTGTAAAACATTTTAAAGAAAAGTCAGAAGAAGATGAAGGTTGGATTAATGGAGGCTTTTTCATTATGGAACCAGAAGTTTTAAAATATATAAAAAATGATAAAATTCCTTTAGAGAGTTATCCTTTAGAAATAATTTCTAAAAAACAACAGTTAATAGCTTTTAAACACAAAGGTTTTTGGCAATGTATGGATACCAAAAAAGATAAAGATAACTTAGAGATTATTTTAAAAAATAAAAAATATTGAAAAAAAAAATATTAATAATCGGGGGCACAGGTTTTATTGGATATCATTTGGCTTTAAGATGTATCAATTTAGGATGGAATGTAAGTAGTATTTCAACAAAAAAACCAAAAAAAATTAGATATATATCAAAAGTTAAATATTTAATTTGTGATATTGCTAATAAGAAATTACTACAAAATAAAATAAATACAAATTTTGATTATGTTGTAAATCTTGGAGGATATGTTGATCACTCAAATAAGAAAAAAACTTATAATAGTCATTATATTGGTTGTAAAAATTTAACTAGTATATTTTTAAGAAAAAAACCAATAGCATTTGTTCAAATTGGTAGTTGCATTGAATACGGTTTAAAAAGCTCTCCACAAAAAGAAAAAATCACATCAAAAGTTAAGGAATTAAAATCTATTTATGGAAAGGCAAAATTATTAGCAACAAATCATTTATTAGATTTAAATAGAAAAAAAAACTTTCCATCAATTATATTAAGGTTGTACCTGGCATATGGGCCTAAGCAAGATGCAAATAGATTTATACCAATTATTATAAAAGGATGCCTTGAAAACAAAAAATTTCCATGTTCAAATGGAAATCAATTTAGAGATTTTATACATATAAAGGATGTTATTAGAGCAATTTTTAAATGTTTGAAAAATAAGAATGCCATAGGACAAATCATTAATATAGGGTCAGGAAAACCAAAAAAAATTAAAAATATTATATTACTCATTAATAGAATTGTAAAAAAGGGATATCCACAGTTTGGAAAAATAAAACTTAGAAAAGATGAAATTTTAAAACTATATCCTAACATTAATAAAGCAAGAAAAACAATTAATTGGTCTCCTAAAGTGCAATTTAATAAAGGTCTTGAAAATACGATTAGTTTTTATAAAAAGCTTTATAATTGAAATATATATTAAATAAAATTTATGATTACATTAATATTTGGAACTAGACCAGAAATAATTAAACTATTTCCAATAATACAAATTTTTAAAAAAAAAAAAAATTAATTTTAACTTAATTCATACTGGCCAACATTATTCTAATAAATTGAACAATATATTTATTGATCAATTAGAAATTCCTAAAAAGAAAATTTATAATTTAAAAATTGGCTCATTTGCACATGGAGAGCAAACTTCATTAATGATTATTAAATTAGAGAAGTATATAAAAAAATATAAAAAAAAATTAAAAAGTATAATCGTCTATGGAGATACCAACTCGGCTCTAGCAGGAGCAATTGCAGCATCTAAATTTCAAACTGTAAAAGTCATTCATTTAGAATCAGGATTAAGAAGTTTTGATAAAAATATGCCAGAAGAAATTAACAGAAGAATTATCGATCATATTGCTGATTTACATTTATGCCCTACTCAAATATCAAAAAATTATTTAATTAATGAAGGTATAAAAAAAAAAAATATTTTTGTAACTGGAAATACCATAGTTGATGCTATTAGATCTAAGATAGTTCAAACTCACTTAAAAAATAAAAAAAAAATTTTTAAAGATAAATATATTTTGTTAACTATTCACAGAGAAGAAAACACTTCTGATAAAAGAAAATTTAAACAAATATTAAATTCTGTAAATCAAATATCAAAATTTTTTAAATTAAAAATTATTTTTCCTATTCATCCTAAAACTCAAAAATTAATTAATCAGATAAAAATAAAACTAAATTCAAATTTTAAAATAATAGAGCCTTTAAATTATGTAGATTTTTTATTTTTTTTAAAAAATTCAATTTTAGTTATTAGCGATTCTGGAGGGGTTCAAGAGGAAGCGTGTATTTTAAAAGTTCCTCTTGTCACAATTAGAAATAGTACAGAGCGTCCAGAGACAATAAAAATAAAATGCAATATTTTATGCAAGCCAAACCCAAATATTCTTAAATTAAATATAAAAAAAATGCTTTTAAATAGAATCAATTGGAAAAACCCCTATGGAAATGGTAATGCCGCTGTTAAAAGTTACAAAATAATCAATAATTTTTTAAAAAAAAATGAAAAAAAATCTTATTAAAAAATATTTTTTAAAAAGACTTGAAAGTTTAGACAAAAATATAAAATCAAATAAAAGTTTGCCATTAAGTGCAATTCAATATGATGCTCTCGATGTTATGAATTCAATGGAAACTCTAATTAAAGGATGGCCAACCATAGGTCCGAGAGTAAAAGAAGTTGAAGAAAAAATTGTCAAACTTATAAAAGTTAAAAATGCAATTATGGTTAATTCAGGTGGATCAGCAAATTTTTTAATGTTATATTTATTGACATCTCCTTATGCAAAAAAAAAAGATAAGTTAAATTATGGGGATGAAGTAATAACACCAGCTGTAACTTGGAGTACAACTGTTGGTCCTATAATTCAAAATAATCTCACTCCAGTTTTTGTTGATGTTAATTTAGGAAGTTATGACATAAATGTTGATCTGATAGAAAAGAGCATAACAAAGAAAACAAAAGCAATTATGTTAGTTCATCCTTTGGGGCAATCTTGTGAGATGGATAAAATTTTAAATATTTGTAAAAAATATAAACTAGTTCTCATTGAAGACACTTGTGAGTCAATTGGGGCAAAGTATAAAAATAAACATGCAGGAACTTTTGGGATATTTGGATCATTATCAATGTATCAATCACATCATATCTCTTCAGTTGAAGGAGGTTTTGTTATAACAAATGATAATTACTATGCTGATATTTTAAGAAGTATGAGGGCAAATGGTTGGTTGAGAGAAGTAACCAGTATTAAAACAAAAAATAAATTTATTAATGAAAATAAAAATATTAATCAATCATTTCTTTTTCCTTATATTGGTTACAATTTTAAACCCACAGATTTTTCAGCAGCTTTAGTCACAAATCAAATTAATAAATTGAGAACTTTTATAAAAAAAAGAGAAATAAGTGCGATAAAGTTAATATCAGGATTAAAAATTTTTAATAATTATTTAATTTTACCTAAAAAATTAAATAATAATAATCATACTTGGTTTACGTTTCCTATAGTTGTAAAAAAAAATAAGTTTTTTAATAAAATAGATTTAGAAATTTTTTTAAAAAAATATAATATTGATACAAGGCCTATTATCGCCGGTAATATCGCAAGACAACCATTTTTAAAAAAATTTAAGTATCGAAAAGGTAAACTTTATAACTCCGATTTGGTTATGGATAATGGTTTTTTTATCGGTCTTCATCACAAATTAACTAGTAAAAATTTAAAATATATAATTAAAATATTTAACCTTTTTTTTAAAAAAAAAACTAAATAAAGTTTATGAAAAAATCTATTATCCTTCCAGTTTTTAATGAGTCGGGAAATATTTCCCAACTAATAAACAAAATATATAAAAGTATTTCTTCTGAAGATGAAATTATTGTTGTTGATGATGGAAGCACAGATAATACATCTGAAGAAGTAAAAAAATTTGATTGTAAATTAATAGTTCACCCAGAAAACAAAGGAAAAGGTGCTGCAATGATATCTGGTATTAAAATATCAAGTGGTGATCTTGTAATTTTTATGGGCGGAGATGGTCAAGACGATCCATCAGAAATTAAAAATTTATTAAAAGGAATTGATGAAGGTTATGATTATGTTATTGGATCAAGATTTGTATCTGGAAGTTCAAATGAAACAAAGAGATATTCAGACAAAGCAATTCTACCTATAAATAAAATTGGTAATAATGCTTTAACTTTTTTGATTAATTTACTTTTTGGACAAAATATTACAGATAGTCAATCTGAATTTAAATGCTTTAGAGCAGAAAAATTAAAATCTTTAGAATTAATAAGCTCAAGATATGAAATAGAGACCGAACTATTAATCAAGTCTTTTAGAAAAAAGTTTAAAATTAAAGAAGTTCCAGTGCATAGATATGAAAGATTACATGGTAAATCTTATTTATTTGACGTACCATTTGGTAGATTTATATTTGGCCTTAAGGTTTTAAAAACTATAATATTAGGTTTTATTTTTTGGAGGTAACTTGAGTAAATTTTGGAATAATAAAAAAGTATTATTAACAGGTGCAGATGGTTTCGTAGGGTCACATCTTGCTGAAAAACTTATTGATTTAGGTGCAAACTTAACAATTGTTGTTAGAGGAACTTCTAACCATGGAACAAGTAGTTATCATTTTAAAAATTTAGCAACAAAATATGTAAAAAAATGTAAGAAAATAATTTGTTGCGATATATCTTCAACCGACATTATAAGACATGTTATAAAATCAAAACCTCAGATAATTATGCATTTAGCAGCAAATGCATATGTTCCTTATTCATTTGAACATCCTCTCGAAGTAAATGAAGCAAATGTAGTTGGAACACTAAATATTCTAGAAGCAGCAAGACAAATAAAAAATGTAGAAAAAATTATATGTACTTCATCTAGTGAAGTTTATGGAACTGCTTTAACTAAGAAAATTGATGAAAATCATCCACTCAATCCTACTTCACCTTATGCTGCTTCTAAAGCTGCAGCGGATAGGTACTGTTTTTCGTACATTCAAACATACAACCTACCAATAACCATCATAAGACCATTTAACACATATGGTCCTAGACATACTTACGATGTTATTCCTAAATTTATTAAAATGGCATTAAAAAACAAAGATATAACAATTCATGGGAACGGAAAACAATCAAGAGACTTAACCTACGTTTCTGATGCAGTTTCAGCTTTTTTATTAGTGTCAGAAAAAAAACAATGTTTGCAAAAAGTTATAAATTTTGGAACTGGAAAAGATTATTCAATTAATTTTTTAGCAAATAAAATTAAATTAATTTCTAATAGTAAATCTAAAATAGTTTTTATATCTAAAAGAAAAGCAGAAGTTCAAAGACTAACTTGCGATGCAAAATTATGCAAAAAACTTGGTTGGAAACATTTAGTTGATATAGAATCTGGATTAAAATTAAATATTGACTGGGCTAGAAAAAATTGGAAATAAAAAAAAATTTATTTAATAATATAATTTGTGCTTTGAATTGGTTAAAAAATTCAGGAATTCAGAATAATGATAAAAAAAATCATAAATTTTATGGAAGTGTAAATGCTTGGTTTGATGTAAATTTAAACAAATATTCATTTGTTTACTCTGAAATAAACGGTTATTTTTTGACTTTAATGTCCTATCTTTATCAAGAAACAAAAAATCCAGTTTTTTTAGATAAAGGAATTAAATCAGCAAATTGGTTAATTAAAAATGCCCTTCAGAAAAATGGTGGATATAAGTGTTTATTCTTAATAGACAAATCATCAAAACATGCTTATAAAAAAAATTTAATATATGCATTTGATAATGGAATAATTATTAATGGGTTAGTTAACTTATATAAAATAACTAAAAAAAAATATTTACTTAAGGCTGCTGAAAAGTGTGCAAATTGGATAATAACTGATTGCTTAAAGAGTAATGGTGGATTAAGACCAGTTTATGAAATAGATGAAAAAAAATTTTTTGAATCAGATAAAGATTGGTCGACAATATCTGGAAGTTATCACTCTAAAGTAGCTATAGGACTAGCTAATTTACATTCAGTAACAAAAAAAAAAAATATCTAAATAATGCAATTAAAATTACGGATTATTGTTTAAAATTTCAAAATAGTTCTGGGAGATTTATTTCCTTCCCGAATAAAGGTGGGACTAATGCCCATCCTCATTGTTATTCAGCTGAAGGACTATGGGTAATGGGGGTCTATTTATCAAAAAAAAAATATATTGATTCATCAAGAAAGGCTTTAGAGTGGTTACTAAAAAATCAAAATAGTAAAGGATTTATACCTCGCCTATATAAAGATAATAAACCTATTTATCATGAGAGAATTGATGCAATTGCCCAAACTTTAAGATTAATTTATTTTTGTGGAAATTTTAATTTTATAAAAATTAAAAAAAAGAAAAAAAAAATTTTTCAACTACTTAAAATTTTATTAAAAAATCAAATGTTAAAAAATAAAAAAATTAAAATAAATGGTGGGTTTGTATGGGGAAAGTTAAGCAATGGAGAAAAAAAAATTCATCCAAATTCATGGGTTACTTTTTTTGCATTACAAGCATTAATTTTTAAAAATGAGGGAGATCAAAACAAATTAAAAAAATTTGATATTTTTCACTTAGTTTAAATAAAATTATTTTATGAGCTTAGTAAGTATAATAATGACATGTCATAATGGTGATAAATACTTAGAGCAAGCTTTAATATCACTAAAAAAACAAACATATAAAAATTGGGAATTAATATTTTGGGATAATAACTCAAAAGATAAATCGAAAATTATATTTAAAAAATTTAAAAATAAAAAAATGAAATATTTTAAATCTAACAAGACATTAAAATTAGGAAAAGTAAGACAAATGGCATTTGAAAAATGTAATGGAAAATTTATTTCCTTTTTAGATGTTGATGATCTTTGGATTAAAAATAAGTTAAAACTTCAAGTAAATAAATTTAATGAAGATAAAAAAACAGGTGTAGTTTATGGAAAATATTCAGTATTAAGAGGTAAAAAAATTGATAAAACAAAATATCCTAAATTTATAAAAGGCAAATTCACAAAAGATTTTCTTTATAGTTATATTGATGGAAGACCCTTTACAGCGTGGCTAACTTTAATGATAAAAAAAAAAGATATAAAAAAATTAAATTATGCATTTAATAAAAGAATGCACATAAGTACCGATTTAGATTTAATTGTTAGACTTTCTAAATTTTGTTATTTTGATTATGTAAATAAATATTCAACAATTTATAGATATCACGATAATAATGAAACTAATAAACATTATAGTGTAGAAATAAGTGAACTCTGTTATATTTTTCAAAAATTAAGAAAAATTTATTTTTCAAATAAAATTAATAACTATACAAATAAATTAATTTTAAAAAATTTTTTTTAAATAAAATTCAAAATAAAAAAAGTTATATTTTATCATCAAACATTAATAATTATTTTTACAAAATAATTTACTTTTTAATAAAATTATCTCCAAGTTTTATTTTGAGCTTTTTACTTAAAAACGAATTATCGAAAAAAATTTAATTTTAGAAAAAGTTGGATGTAAAGACCAAAAATGCAAACCAACTATAAATAAAATAAATAATATTTTATTTTTATAAATTTTTTTTAGTTCAAATGTATAAAAGAGCAAAGTAATTAATATTGGATAACATAAGCTAGCAATTCTAACAATATTTCTACCACTTCCATCAGGACCAGCAGCTATTGGTTGGCCAATCATAAGCAATGATGTAATCAATAAAGTAACAATAATTGTTTTATCTATATTCATTTTTACTTTACATAGTAAAAAAATTAATAGTGGAAAAAAACTAACTAATGGTAAAAATAAAAATCTTGTTAATTCGCTTATTTTAGAAAAATCATATTCAATAATTCCATATGCATATTTAAAATAAAATTCTTTAATAGATATATAATGACCAATTTTGCTTGTCGTAAAACTTATTATAAAAAAAATAAGTAAAAATAATATAAAATTTATTGAGCTAATTTTTTTTTTAAAAATACAATCAACTATAAATCCAATTATCATGGCAATACCAGTCTGTCTTATAAGAATTGATGACAAGCTAGATATATATTTAAACTTATTATTATTTTTTATTATCCCAAAAGAAAAAGTAAAACAAAGCAGGTAAAAAATTAAATCATGAGCTTGAACAGGATTAAATAAATGATGTCTAATTAAGTAAGGATTGAAAAAAAATAATGAAAAAAATAAAATAGATTCATAAATATTAAAGTTAAATTCTTTAGCAATAAAAAAAATTATATAAATTAGAAATAAAATAAATAAAAATGTAAAAATTTTATAAGTAATAAAAATATCAAGATTTAAAATTTTAGAAAATAATCCAACTATGTATGGAATAAAAAATCTTTGTGCTACATGCTGTATTATAATTTCATTATTCCTTGGCAGAAGTGGTGATTTTTCAGCTATTGGTATATAGCTTGTTATATCATTTTGGTTTGCTACAAAAATTAGATCATTTAAAGATAAATAATTTGTTGTAATTATAAGAAAAACCAAACTGTATAAAATAAAAATAAAAAACTTAAATTTTTCTGATGAATTCATTTGATATTGAATTTTTTTTATATAATTAAAATAAATAACATATTAGATAATTGAATAATATACTTTATAAAAATTTTTTATGAAAAAGAAGATACTAGTAACTGGTTCTGCTGGATATATAGGCTCACATTTAGCTTATGGATTATTAAAAAATAAAAATTACAAAATTGATATTATAGATAATCTTTCTAATAGTAACATTAATGTAATAAAGAAAATTAAAAATAAATTTCCTAAACAGGTTAAATTTTATAAATTAAATTTATCAAATTTTAAAAAAATTAATTCAATATTTATTAAAAATAAATACGATATAGTAATACATTTGGCCGCAAAGATTAATGCTGAAGAAAGTTTTAAAAAAAAAAAAATATATAAAAAAATTAATTTAGATGTATCAAAGAAAATTTTTAAATTATGTAAAAAAAATAAAGTTAAAAATATTATTTTTGCTAGTTCTGCAGCAGTATATGGAAATGTAAAAGTAAAAAAAGTTTCTGAGAAACATGATTCAAATCCAATAAATCCATATGGAAAATTTAAATTGCTTAGCGAAAAGAATTTAATTTCAATTGTAAAAAAAGATATGAATTATGCAATTTTAAGATTTTTTAATGTTGCTGGTATTAGCTCACATTTTAAGAATAATTTTAAAAACAGAAGTTCTATTTTTTTTAAGCTTGATAGACATATTCAAAATAAATCTAAAATATTTAAAGTGTATAAATCAAAAACAAATACTAAAGACGGTTCATGTGAAAGAGATTTTATACATATTTTAGATATTGTTAAAATTATTAAAATTTTAATAAATAAAAAAAAATATCGTCTTTTATTAAATTGTGGAACTGGAGAAAATTACTCAATTCTAAATGTAATTAATAAATTTGAAAAAATCACAAACTATAAAATAAATTTTAAAATGGAAAAATTTAGACAAGGAGATCCATCTTCAGTAATATCTGATAATAAGCTCCTAAAAAAAACATTATCTATTAAAAAATTTAAAAATTTAAAAAATATATGTAATGATTTTAGCTAATTTTAATTTTAAAAAAATTTAAAAAAATTATTTTTTAGTGTAATTAAGTATTATAATTTTATGTTACAATCTTATTTAGAAATAAATCCCTTAATATCTGTTATTTTATCTATTTCATTTTTTGGAGGAATTTATTTAATCTCCTCTCATATAGGTCAGTTTAAATTTTTTATTTTTTTAGATAAATATTTTGAAAATAAAATTTTTTTAGTATTTGCTATTTTATTAAATTTAATAATGCTTTCATTTTATTGGCTATTTCTTTTTTTTCCAATAAATGTTTTATTTATAAAAATATTTTCATCTGTTTTAGTAATTTTAGGTTTTTTTAATATTTTAAAAATAAAACGGATAAATATAAAATTTTATAATAATTATTTTTTTTATCTGTTTTCATTACTTTTTGTATTCTTTTTTTTATATAGTCTTTATCCAATAACTGACCCCGATTCTCTTGATTATCACATAGGTGTACCAATTTATTCCTTAGAGAATAGTTATTTTTATATAAAATATTATTGGATACATAGTCAATTAGCTGGCGCGGGTGAGGCATTAACGATTTTAAATCTATCAGTTAATGCAATTTTTGCCCCAACTTTTATCCAATTTATTTCTTTATTATTAATAATTGCTACATTTCATTTTTCTAAATTTAAAGATTTTTCACAGAATAGTTCTAAAAAATTTTTTATATATATTTTAATTTTGTCTAGTCCAGTTTTGCTTTTTTTAGTAAATACTGCAAAACCTCAACTAATTTCAATAGCATGTAATTTTATCGCCTTTTTTTTAGCATTTTTGATTTTGCCAAAAGAAAAAAATATTAATGATAAAAAAAAGATTTATTTAATTATAATATTTTTAACTTTATCTGCTACACAAGTTAAGTTTTCTTTTCTTTTAAGTTTTGCTGTAATATTTTTATTTACTTTTTATGAAATGTATAAAAATAAACTTACAAAATTTTCTTTTTTTTCAGTTTTCTTTTTTTCATTAATAATTTTATTTCCAAGAGAATTTTATGAATATCTTTATATAAATAAAAATATATTTTTAAATTTTTTCAACCCTATTCCTGTTGAGTTTATATCTGACTCAATTAAGAGCTCACTAAAACATGGAGCTAATCTAAATTTGATACCATCATTAGATAGAGATATTTATCAAAGAATTATGCCATATTGGTTTTTCTTTGCTTTAAGTCCAGGCGAAATTACTTACACTTTAGGATTAGGTTGTTTAATTATTTTTTTTAATTTTAAAAATAAATTTCAAGAAGTAAAAAAAATTTTGTATGCTTTATTAATTTTTTTAATATTTGGTTTATATTTAGGTCAACCGACAGGAAGATTTTTTGTTGAACCATATTTGTGGACTATAGTTTTGGGTTGTATTGGTCTTGATATTCAAAAAAATAAAAAATTTAAATTTTTTGTTATTCCAATTTTTGTTCAAGCCTTATCTGTATTGATGGTTTTGATAATTACGTCTTATAATTTTTTACCAGGTATACTTAGTAAAGAAAAATATGAAAATGTTTTGCATAAATTTGCTGATGGGTACGACGTATTTAAATGGTCAAATAAATATTTGCCTGATAATTCTGTTCTACTTAGTACACATAGATCAATGGTTTTTTCTAAATCTAAGACAGTTATAACTGATTGGAGAGTTTTTAATGGAAGTGAAAAAATGAAAACAAGAGAGCATTTTATAAATAAATTAAAATTAGAAAAACCAACTCATATTTTGTATGTTGAGCATGAACATGTTCATCCTATGGATATATTTAAAAAATGCAGAGGCAAGTTGGTGAAATATGGAAAAGATGTTGGAAAATTTGCTACAAGAAATCCTTTTAATAAAGAGTCAGGTATTAAATATGATGCATATATTTATGAAATTAACTATAAGGACTTAGATAATTATTCAAAACATTGTTAATAAATTCTTATGAAAATATTAGGATTAAATTTAAATCATGCAGATACTTCAGCCTGTCTGGTTGTAGATGGAAAAATTATTTTTGCAATAGAAGAAGAAAGATTTACTAGGATTAAGCATTATAGTGATTTCCCAGAGCATTCTATAAATGCCTGTTTGGATAATGCTGATTTAAAATTAAAGGATATTGACTTTGTAGCTGTAAATTATAACCCAACATCTAACTTTAAATCAAAAATACTTTATATGTCAAAAAATTTTTTTACAATTCATGGATTTAAAAAACTTATAAATTTTAGAAAAAAGTTATTTAAAAATAATGATCTATCAAATTTTTTAAAAAAAAATAATTTTTGTGGTGAATTTATAAATGTTGAGCATCATGTTTCACACATTGCCTCTTCTTATTTAATTTCAGGTTTTGAAAATTCCATTGGTTTATCCATAGATGGATTTGGAGACTTTACTAGTACAGCAAGTTTTTTATGTAAAAAAAATGAAATTAAAGACATTAAAAGAGTTATATTCCCTCATTCTTTAGGAATATTATATCAATCATTTACCCAATTTTTAGGTTTTAAAAATTATGGTGATGAATATAAAGTTATGGGTTTGGCGTCCTATGGAGAGCCCAAATATAAAGAACACTTATCTGAAATTATAAAATATTCAGAAGAAGATTATTTTAGATTAAATTTAAAATATTTTACTCATCATAATAATCCAAATTTTTCTTTCAAATTTAAAGGGGGAATTCCTTATTTTGAAAATTTATTTAATGATAAATTTTATTCACTTTTTGGACAGGAATTTAGATCAAACAAAATATCTACTAATCACTATAATTTAGCAAGTACACTGCAGTACGTATTTGAAGACATTGTTTTAAAAATATTAAATAATTTATTTGAAGAATATAAAATTGATAATTTGTGTCTAGCAGGAGGATGTGCTTTAAATTCAAAATTTAATGGTAAAATTTTAAAAAATACAAAATTTAAAAAAATCTTTATACAACCAAATGCAAGTGATGGAGGTGGTTCACTAGGTGCAGCTAGTTATGTTTCATCAATGAAAGATAAAAAATTTCATAATATTAAATTTGATAATGCATATTTAGGAACAAATTTTTCTAATGATTATATAAAAAAAAATATTATTGAAAAAAAAATTAAAAATACTGATTTTAATTATAAGTATATGGAAGAAGACGATTTAAATAAATTTGTATGTGAAAAAATAATTAATTCCGGAATTATAGGATGGTTTAAAGGCAAATGTGAGTGGGGACCAAGAGCTCTTGGTAATAGATCAATATTAGCAGATCCAAGAAATCCAAATATTAAAGATATAATTAATTTAAAGATTAAAAGAAGAGAAAGTTTTAGACCTTTTGCTCCATCAGTTCTTGAGGAAGATGCAAATAATTATTTTGATTTAGATTTTTCATCACCACATATGCTTTTTGTTGTTAATGCAAAAAATAATATTAAAGAATCATTGCCAGCAATAGTCCACGTGGATAATACTTGTAGAGTTCAAACAGTAAATGAAAAATTCAATAATTCTTATTATAAATTACTAAAAAAATTTAAAGAAATGACAAATGTCTCAGTTTTATTAAATACATCATTTAATGAGAATGAACCAATAGTTCAAAAACCCGAGGAAGCATTTAATTGTTTTGAAAGAACAAAAATGGACTGTCTTGTACTCGAAAACTGGGTTATCTATAGATAATGAAAATATATCATTTAGTTGATGAGATTACTGAGAAAAATCAAAGTATCGTTTCTATTATAAAGCAGATATCAAATTATAAGATTTGGGATTTTTTTAGAGTTGTTTCAAAAAAACAAAGTGATACAAAAAATAAAAATTTAGCTAATGTAATTTATTTAAAAAATTTTTTGAAAGATTATATAATTTATTTTTCTACTTTGAGAAAAATTATAAAAAATAAACCTCAAACAGCAGTACATATACATGGCTTATGGAGACCAATTTATTTTTTTGCACTTTTATTTTGTAAAGTTAATAAAATACCTTTTTTAATTCAACCACATGGAATGTTGTTAGATGATGCTCTTAAAAGTAATACTTATATAAATTATTTATTTAAAATTATAACTTTAAAAATATATAATATTTTTTTAAAAAATGTTTATTTTTTAGCTGTAACAAAAGAAGAAACAGATTCTATAAAAAAACATTTTGAAAAACCAAATATTAAAATTATTGAAAATCCATTTGAATTTAACAGAACTAACAAAACAAATTTTGAAAAAAAATTCATTTATTTTGGTCGGATTAATCCAATAAAAAATATTGATCTAATTATAAAAGCTTTTATAGATTCAAAACCTGAAAAAGAATGGAAGTTAGAGCTTTACGGAATTCAAGACGATGAAAAATATTTGAATTATTTAAAAAATATAATAATTAACTCTGAATATTCAAAACAAATCATAATAAAAAAACCAGTATTTGGAATTGAAAAATATCAAATAATAACATCTGCATGGTGCAATGTATTAATATCTAAATCAGAAATTTTAAGTTTATCTGTTTTAGAATCATTAAGTGTCGGAACCCCTAGTATTGTAAATAAAAATATTTATTTTCCTGATTGGATTAAAAAAAATATTTTTTTATCAGATATTTATGGATTTAAATTAAAAAATTCGTTTAAAAAAATAATGAATATTGAATATTCTGAAAGATCAAAAAATCGAAATAAAATAATTAAAAACTTTGATAAAAATTATTCTGTTCCAAAAATAAAAAATAAATATATAAGCTATATACAATCAATAGTAGATAAAGTTTACTCAAAACAAAAATCAAACTTACAACCAAAAATTACAAAAATATCCCAAATTACTGTAGCTAATTCTTTAAATTTATTTTTATTACCTTTTGTAGTTATTCTTTTTACTTTTAATGGACAATCAGAAATATCTGCAGATTTAAGTATTGTAAGTGGGTCAGTTTTGATTTTGTGCCAAATTTTTTCTGCAAATGCTAGAGTTATCTTAATTACAAACTTTAATGAGAATGCATATAAAGAATTTGTAGGTTTTAGGCTTTTTTTATCATTTATTTTTTTAATTTCATTTTTATTAATAAGTTACAAGTTCCCGGTTCTTACAGATTATAATAATGATTTATTGGTGCCAATAATATTACTTTCGTGGCTAAATGAGCTTAACCTAATTTATCTTGAAACAAAAAAAATGTTTAGATCTTTATTATTATACATAGCTGCAATGTGTGTAATTTACTTTTTTATTTTTTATTCTATCCTTTTTGATGATGTGAATTTATCGAGATTTATTTTAAAGATTAATGCTACATTTTACATATGTTTTATAATCTACTTTTTTAACTTTAGTGATAAAACTTTTAAAAAATTTGAATATTTTAAAATTTTAGAAAATTTTAAAAGGTTAGCTTTACTATCTTCAATAAGTAATATTATTGCTGTACTAATTTGGAGATATTCTATTTATTTTACTTATGATAAAAAAAGCGCCGGAATAATGATAGCTGCATTTTCTGTTGCATCATTTCCTGGAACATTAGCCAATAGTATTGTCGGACCTTCATTCGTTAAACTTAAAATAGGTAAAAACTTTTTATCAATTATAAAAAATATTTTATATATCTCATTATTCTCTTTATCTATTTTTTTAATTTTTAATATAAATCAAATAAATTTATTTTATAAATTGGTTAATATTTCTTTAATTGGTACAATTATTCTAACTTTTTCAATTTATCTTAAAAATCTTCTTATGGTAAATAACAATTTACATACAAAGGTATTTAGAATTGATATTCTTTATAGTCTTTCAATCGTTCCATTAATAATAATACTAGATATGATAGATGGTTACTCCCTAGCAAGTTATGCTTATTTAGTTTCAGGTGTTATGAGTTTTTTATTCTACTCATCACTATATAAGAGTTATGAAAAAAATATTTAGATTTATTAATTTTTTTTTAATTATATTTGCAATAATTTTTACTTATTTAGGCTTTGAAAAACACCAAGGAAATTCTTTTTATTATGTTATATTTAGCATTATTGTAAATCTATTTTTTATTTATTCGTTAAATAGTAAGAGACTCTTTTTAGAAATTTTTTTCTCAACACTTATTTGGCTTGGCTTTTGGTTTAAATATACAATGTCTATCGTTTTTTTAAATGGAGTTTTATATGACTCAGGTCCATTGTCTAATATATCAAATATTGATAAAGCATTTACACCTTCAATTGTTGCAATTTTAGCAATTTTTTTAAGTTATGCATTAAGACAAAAATTCTTTCCAGTTAAAATAATTTATAATAATGAATTATCTTTTTTTGAAAAAATTTATTTGTTAAATAGAAAATTAATTATTTTTTTATTTATAATATTTTTTCTTATAATTTCATATTATAATTTTCAATTTAGTATTTATCAAAAAGGATTTTTGTATCCTCATAATATTTCTCCACTTATAACTAATATAGTTAAATGGATACTTTTATTTGGTTTAACAACGTTTTCTAGTTTTCTTTTATATACAGAAATTTTAAGATTAAAAAAAGTTTCGATTATAACAGTTTTGGTTGTTTTTATTGAAATTTTTGTTTCTTATTCATCTATGTTAAGTAGGGCACTAATTTTAAACCAAACCGCAATGGCTTATTCATTAACTAAATTTTTAGAAATAATAAAATATAAATTTATATTTTTTTTAGGCATTTTTACTTTAATAATATCTATGTTTTTAGTTAATAATTATTTTTCAAATCATTTTAGAATTAATTTTGCTCATGAAATTGGCGTATATATTAAAAATCAATTAATAATAGAAAATCAAAAAAAAATTATTGAAAAAAAATTAAAGGAAAATAATGGTGGTGGCGGAGAAGTTAAAAAAAAATCAAAAAATTATGATAATCTTGAAGTAGATTTAAGAAAAAACTTTAAAGTTTCTAATGATCCAGAAGTTAAGCCAGACCCAATAAACATGAGTTTATTTGTTGTTATAAACAGATGGATAGGAATAGACTCAATGCTTGCAATAGTTAGCTCTGATAGATTAGGTTTTGATTTATTTTTTCAATCACTTAAAGAAAAAAAAATTATTAATCAACATACTTTTTATGAGTCAACTTTCAATGTTGATTGGGATGGTGGAAAAGAAATTATGTTTGGAGAGAAAAGAATATTAAAAGGTAATACATTACCTGGAATAATTACAGTACTTTTTTATACTGGAAATTATTTATTTTTATTTATTAGTGTGTTTTCTATAATATTTATTTTTAGCCTTTTAGAAATTTTTTGCTTAAAAATTTCAAATTCAAATATGATTTTTGCTTCATTTATTTCCTTTACAATAGCTTTTAGATTATCAAATTTTGGATATGCACCTGCAGATAGTTATTTATACTTAATTTCAATACTTGCATCATTAGTTTTAATTTTTATATTATCAAATTATAAAGGTTTATTTTTTAATAAATTTTTTAATACTAAATAAACAAAATTGTAAGTTATTAAATTTATAATAATTATTAATAATAAAATATAACTACTATCAATAAAATATAAACTTAAACTAATACTTATTAAATTATATAAATTAAAAATAAATCCAGATATTGAATTTAAATTATTAATTTTTTTGTATTTAAATGATAAATATTTTTTAAATAAAGTATGTAAATGTAGCGTATCAGCATGATCCACTTTAATTTTTTTAATCATTCTTCTAACGATTGAAAATAAGTTTTCATATGCGGGATACCAAAGTAAATTTATTGCAATTAAGGGGTTTAAGCTGCTTTCAAAATTAATAAAATTAATTAGATAAACACCAGAAAAAAAACTAATAAAATAAACACCGTTATCGCCCAAAAATGAATAGTTTAATAAATTTGAGACGTAAAAAATTGACAAACAAAGTATTATCAAAATTAAATTATTTAAATTTGTTTGATCATTAGTTAAATAAGCCAAACCAAAAAAAACAATTAAATAGTACCCAACAACATTTGCATTAACACCATCACAAAAATTTGAACCATTTAACAAAACTAAAAGACAAAATGTTGTAAAAAATAAATTAAAAAAAAAGTTTGATAAAAAAAGATCAAGAATGGTTAGTGAAGTTTTATTAATTTTTATATCCATAAGATAAATACAACTAAGAATAATAGTTATTTGAATAATCAATCTAAGTGTGGGTGTCATATTTTTGATCGAGTCTGAAAAAGCACCAAGAATAAAAATTAATAAAAAGAAAATAAAATATATGTTTGGAACAATTGAGCTTTGGTCGTTGAAAATTATTAAAAAAATACTAAGGAGAAAATAGGTTCCACCAGTTAAAGGTATACCTTGATTTAATTTACTTTTATGACCCCCATGTTCAGGGTTATCAAGTAATATTTTAAAATTTTTAAAAAAAATAATTAAAAAAATATTGATTGCGCTAAAAATAATTAATGATATTTCATATGACATAATAAAAATTTTATACTTTAAAAAATCTTTTATATATATTAATCAAAAGATAAATAATAGAGTATTATTTAATTAATATCAGATGAAAAAAGTTTTTGAAAATCAAAGTTTAGTTTTAAATTTTTCTTGTTTATTTATCATTTTATTCCCAGCTTCTTTAATAGCAGGACCTTTCTTGTCTGAATTATTGATGAATCTAACTTCAATTTTAATTACTTATACTATTTTAAAGGAAAAAAAATATTATTATTTTAAAAATAAAGTTGTTTATTTATTTTTATTTTTTTGTTTATACATTTTTCTTATATCTTTCATATCGCAGGATAAATTATTATCTTTTAAAGTTTCTTTATTTTACTTTAGGTATGGATTATTTGTAATTGCTTTTTTATATATTCTAGACAACACAAAAAATTTTTTAAAAATATTTTTTTATACATTATTAATTACTTTAGCAGTTTTAATTTTTGATGGTTATTTTCAATTTATTACGGGAGAAAATGTATTTGGCTTTTCTCCTGATAGAAAAGATAGACTTGGAGGATTATTCTTTGATGAATTGATTCTGGGAAGTTTTATTCTAAAAATGTTTCCACTTTTATGTATTGCTTATTATTATGTTGGCTTAACAAATTTTTCAAAATTTAATTATAAATATATAAATTTAAAAACAATTATTTTATTTTTGATTGTTATTTCATATGCATTGATTTTTTTTAGTGGAGAAAGAGCAGCTTTTATTTTAGTTAATTTTTTTATTTTTATAAGCTCACCGGTCATAGTTAATAAAAATAATTTAAAACGTTTTATAATCGCATTAATAATTTTTTCTTATTCATTAATTGTGGTAATTGCGAACAATAATAAGATTAAAGATAGATATGTTGACCAATTTATAAGACATATAGTTTCATCTGAAGAAAATAAAATAATTTTTTTTCCAGAACATGCATTTTTTTTTAGGATTTCTAAAAACATGTTTTTAGATAGTGTTATTTTGGGGCAAGGTCCAAAAACATTTAGAGCAGTATGTTTTAAGAAAAAGTTTAGAAAAAATTTAGAAGAGGTAGCAAAAAGAGATTTTGACCCTAGCGATATGTACCATGGATGCACCACACATACGCATAATTATTATCTACAGTTATTATCTGAAACAGGTTTAATTGGTTTTTCTTTTGTTTTTATATTTTTTCTCTCTTTATTTAAAATATACTACTACAGTTGCAAGCAAGATAATAAAATAAAAATTTTAATAACATCAGGTTTAATAGTGAATCTTTGGCCGTTAACTACAACTGGTAATTTTTTTAATAATTGGATTTCAATGACACTATTTTTATTAATTGCTTTATTTTTTTATTTTACAGAAAATGATAGTTTTAAACAAAAGTTATAATTGGCTATTTAGTTTTTTAATAGCGTCATTTATTTTTCTTTGGGGAATGGAAATATCCTATATTCCTGAATTTTTTCAAGTTGATATTTTAGGCATTGATAAGAATTCTAGTCCTGAAGAATTAAAAAAAGAAAATATTTCTAAATTAGCAATATTAAACCTTCTTAAAGGTCAGCAAGTCCCTGTTTATAATCCAAGATTTAATATTTTATTATTATTAATTCCAATTTTTTTTAAAATTGTAAAATTTTCAAATTTTAAAAAAAATTTAATTTTTTTCTTTAAAAAAAACTATACAAAAATTAAAATTTTCATATTATTTTTTATTTTTTTAATTTTACATTTTTTATTAAGTAATTTTTTAAATGATGCAGAATTAAAATTAAATAATTTTTTATCTTTATCTTTTTTAATAATACTTTCTTTTATATATATTTATTACAGGAAACTTATAATTTTAAATTTAAATAAAATTATTTTTATATTTATAATATTACTTATTTTAACAACAATTTTTGGTTTTTTTGCCACTACAGATCATCCTAGCTTTGATTACTGTACCCAAAAATTTTTAATATATTTATTTAACGATAAAGATGCATTAGAAGTTTATAATAATAGAGAATATTGGTCTCTTTTAAAACTAAACGAAGATTTAGTTTTTTTTCAGATTACAAATGTATTTTATGACGAAAATGCTCATCTCGGTATGGTTTTTCCAGCAGTTTTGTTTTATTTAATTTTTAAAAGTCAAAATAATATTAAATATTTTTATATTGCTATTTTAACTTATATTATTTCATTATTATTTGTTTCTACAACTCTTCTAGCGGGAATAGTAGTTTCTGGAACTATTATTAATATTTATATCCTTAAAGTAAAAAAGAAAATTGATAAAATAATATTACTTAATTCATTTTTTATAATTATTTCTACTTTGATTTTTTTCTCTGATAAAAACTGTTCAAAAAAAATTACTGATATTAATTTTAACTTAAAAAAAGTTTCTGAAAAAGGATACTTTAATTCATTGGGAAGCCAAAATTTAGATTATGGTTATGATGAAGACATATTTTCTACAGATAGTTTTTCTGAGCCTGATGCTTCAATTCAAAATATCTATAAAATTAAAAATTCAACAAGCACAGTTGCAGAGAGATCAGTTGCAGTGACTGTTGATACTTTATTAAATAATTTTTGGGGATGGGGATATGGAAATAATGATATTGGCACTTTATCATACCTTAATAAACAATATAAAGATAATTTAACATATATTCCTCCAGGACATCTTGAGGTATTGAACTTAAAAGATTCATTGGGAAATATTTTTAAATTACTAACTGAATTTGGTTTATTCTTTGTAATATTTTTTTATTATTTATATAAATATGTTATAAATGATAAAAAAGTTTATTCTTACAAAATTTTTTTTATTGGAATATTATTTGTTCAATTATTTAGAGCCGCAGGTTATTTAAATGGTGGATTCTGTTTAGCGATATTTGAAGTTTTATTCTATAGAAAATTTTCAAAAAGTATATAAAGCTATATAAAAAATGAAAAAAGCTATAATTTTTGGAGTAACAGGTCAAGATGGTTCATATCTTGCTGATTTTTTACTAAAAAAAAAATACTCTGTCCATGGGATAAAAAGAAAATCTTCATCTTTTAATACAGAAAGAGTAAATCATATTTTTGAAAAAAAAAATTTTTATCTTCATTATGGTGATGTAACAGACTCCTCTACAGTACAAAATTTAATAAATTTAATTAAACCTGATGAGATTTATAATTTGGCTGCACAATCTCATGTGGCAGTTTCATTTAAAATACCAGAGTATACAGCTAATACAGTGGCATTAGGCTCTTTAAGAATATTGGAAGCTATAAGATCTTCTAATTTAAGAAAAAAAATTAAATTTTATCAAGCGGGATCCTCAGAAATGTTTGGGAAAGTTCAACAAATACCACAAACAGAAAAAACTCCTTTTTACCCGAGAAGTCCTTACGCTGTTTCAAAAGTTTTTGCTCATTGGATTACAATTAATTATAGAGAAGCATATAAAATTTTTGCATGCAATGGAATATTATTTAATCACGAAAGTCCAAGAAGAGGAGAAACTTTTGTAACAAGAAAAATTTCATTAGCATTAAGCAAAATTAAATTAGGCTTACAAAGGAAATTATTAGTTGGAAATTTAAATGCCAAAAGGGATTGGGGTCATGCAAAAGATTATGTTGAAGCACAATGGCTTATTTTACAACAAAAAAAACCAAACGATTATGTTATTTCAACAGGTGAAAATCACTCTGTTAAAGAGTTTATCGATTTAAGTGCAAAATTTTTAAATATAAAATTAAGATGGAAAGGTAAAGGAATAAAAACTAAAGCATATGATCAAAAAGGTAATTGTATAATAGAATGTAGTAAAAAATATTATAGACCCACAGAAGTTGACACTTTACTGGGAAGTTCATTAAAAGCTAAAAAAGACCTTAACTGGAAACCAAAAATTAAATTTAATCAACTAGTAAAAGAAATGGTAAATAGCGATTATATGAATTTAAAAAAAAATTATGTCAAAAAAAAAAGATAGAATTTTTTTAGCTGGACACAATGGATTAGTGGGAGCGGCAGTTTTAAGAAAACTTAAATCACTTAATTATTCAAATATTATAACTTCAGATAAAAAAAAATTAAATCTTTTAGATCAAAAAAAAGTATTTAATTTTCTAAAAAAAAAAAAAATTAAATCTGTAATTATTTGTGCCGCAAGAGTTGGTGGAATTATGGCAAATAATAATTATAAAGCTAATTTTATTTATGAAAATTTAGCAATACAAAATAATTTAATACATGGTGCAAAAATCAATGGAATTAAAGATTTAATTTTTTTAGGTTCAAGCTGCGTATATCCGAAGTTTTGTAAACAGCCAATAAAAGAAGATTATTTGTTAAATGGAAAGCTTGAAAAGACTAATGAACCATATGCAATTGCTAAGATTGCAGGAATTAAGTTATGCGAGTCATATAATTTTCAATATAACTTAAATTATAAATGTTTAATGCCAACTAATACTTTTGGTCCTGGTGATACTTATGATTTAAAAAAAAGCCATTTTTTACCTGCATTAATTAAAAAAATACACATTTGTAAAACAAAAAAAAAAAATTTTTAGAAATTTGGGGAGATGGCAAAGCAAAAAGAGAACTAATTTATGTTGATGATTTAGCGGACTCTATTATTTATTTTTTAAATAAAAAAACAAAACATTATTTAATTAATATTGGATCTGGAATAGAAAAGACAATAGAGCAATATGTAAAAATTTTATATGAAGTAATGGATATAAATTTAAAAATTAAATATAAAAATAAATCTTTGAAAGGAACACCGCGAAAATTACTAGATAGCTCAATTGCAAAAAAATATGGATGGGTTTCAAAAACAGATTTAAAGAAAGATATATTAGTTACTTATCAGTCTTTTCTTAAAGAATTTAATAGATAATAATTTAATATGGTTTTTGTAATACTATCAAATTATTTACTTCTTTTATCTATATTTGGATATTCCTTTTTATATAAAAAATTTTTGTTTAAGGAAAAAGAATTTAAAATTAGCAACATCGAAATTTTATATGGATTAATAATAATCTTATTCTTATCATTAATAATAAATTTTTTTTTTCCTCTTAAATATTTTTCATTAACAATAGTAATTTTAGGCATTATTATTTTTATTTATGGATTGTATAAAAAAATTTATAAAATAAATTTTATTTATTACTTTTTTATAATTTTATTTATTTCATATATATCTTTTTATGCTGGAGATAATATTGACTCTCCAATGTATCATTTGCAGATTTTAAAATGGCTAATGTCTGAAAAAATTAGTTTTGGTTTAGCAAATCTTGAAATAAGATTTGGTTTTAACTCAAGCTGGCATTCTATAATTGCATTACTCAATCTTTCATATGATAAATTTAATTCTAAATATTATTTAAGTGCAATAATTTTATCTACACTAATTTATGAAACAGTTAAATATCGTAAAAATATTGAATATAGTCATATCTTATTATTTTTAGTAACTACTTTTTTATTAATTTTTAGTATTGCCCATCCTTTTAGAAATGGAGTTATTTTAAATCAATTAGGAAATCCAGAAAGAGATATTGCAAATATGATTTTCTTTTTTTTTAGTATTTATATTTTTTTAAAAATAGTTGAAAAAAATTATGATGATAAAAATTTAATTAATTTATTAATAGCTTCTACTTTTTTTTGTTTAACAACAAGACTAACAATGGCACCAATAATACTAATTTTATTTTTTACATTATATAAAAGCAAAAATTATAAATTAATAAATTTTAATACCATTTTTTTATCTATAATTAGTTTTTTTTGGCTAATTAGAAGTTTTTTTTTAAGTGGTTGTTTATTTTTTCCAGTTTCCAAAACTTGCATACAAACACCATGGTCTGTCAATATAGAAGAAATTGTAAGTATTGTTAATCAAGCAATGTCTTACGCTAAAACTTTGCCTTCTTTACATAGATTTAATGACTATGAATATACTTTAAATAGTTACCAATGGGTAGTTCCATGGTTTAAAAATTATTTTTTAGAAGCAGCTCTTTTACAAATAGGTACTGTAATTATTTTATTATCAATATTTTTAATTTTAATAAGTAAATTTTTAAAATTTAAAATTAAAATTAAAAATTCAGATTATTTTTTATTGTTAATTTTAATTTTAACTTTGTTTTTTTGGTTTAAAGCTCCAGAAATTCGTTTTGGTTGGGGACCACTTATTATTCTACCTTGTTTATTTGCCATTATATCTTTGAAGAAAATTGATTTTTTAAGTAAATTTACTCAAATAAACAAAATTATAAGTTTAATTTCAATTATTTTACTTTTTTCATTTACTTCTAAAAGTATAAAATATTTTAAATCTGATGAATTATTTATTACATCTAAAAAATCTTATGATTTTTCTTTTATTAAAAAAATTGGCAATTTTGGAGGTAAAGATATATATAACTGCGAATGGAGAGGCGCAGATTACCCAAATATTTGCGTGAATACTATTAAAGAAAATTACGATATTAAAGTAAAATCTAGCTACCTATTTTTTAAAAGTTATTAATTTTATAATTTTAGTTTAATAATAAGAAGTGTTAATAATAAAAATTATTAACAATATTTAAATTTAAATAAAAAATGTTAATTGCAATTTTTTCAAATTATTTTATTTTATTATCAATATTAGGTTATTCTTTTTTATTTAAACAGATAATCTTTAGAAAATCAGATGTAAAAGTAGAAAATATAGATATCTTTTTTGGTTTATCTTTATTATTGTTTTTATCTTTACTCATTAATTTTTTTTTTCCACTAAAACTTTTTTCTTTATTAATAAATATTATTGGATTTTTAATTTTTTTAATTGGTAAATTTTATAAAAAGGTTTTTAAAATAGATTTTTTAATTTATTTTTTAGTAATTGTTTTTATAACATTTGTTTCTTTTTCAAATGAAAATAATGTTGACTCTCCCATGTATCATCTTCAAGTATTGAAATGGTTAACTGAAGAAAAAATAAACTTAGGTTTAGCAAATCTAGAAATAAGATTTGGTTTTAATTCTAGCTGGCATTCCATAATTGCTTTGCTTGATTTGAATTTATTTAAACAAATAGGATCTGGAATAGAATTTAAGGCCAAGTATTACATAAATGCCGTACTTTTAAGTGTTATCGTATATGAGGTACTTAAATTTAAAAAAAAATTTAGTAATAGTGATATTTTTTTATTTTTAGTGAATTTCTTTTTAATTTTTTTTAGTTTTGTTCATCCTCAAATGAATGGAGTAATTTTGAATCATTTGGGAAATCCAGAAAGAGATATAGCGGCAATGGTTTTCGTTATTATGGCTTTTTATATTTTTTTAAAAATAGAAGAGAATAATGGTGAAAATATTCAATTAATAAGTTTATTATTTTTTATTTGTTTTCTTTCTGTTACTACAAGGATAGTAACATTACCATTAATAATATTGTGTGTTTTTATATTAATTAAAAAAAAAGAATTTAAGACTCTAGGTTTCACAAATATTTTTATTTTTTTTACAGGATTAATTTGGACAATAAGAAGTTTTTTTTTAAGCGGATGTTTTGTATTTCCAATTAAATTTACTTGCTTTAATACAATTTGGGCAGTTAATATTAAAGAAGTTATATTTGTGGTTAATGAGGCGATGTCTTATACTCGAACACATCCTCATCCAAATTCTTTTTATAATGATTGGGATCATACTATATATAGTTACGATTGGTTTATGCCTTGGGTAAATAGATATTTTCTAACAACATCAATATTACAGATAGCATCTATTATTACTATATTTTCAATTTCAATATTATTATTTTTAAAATTTTATAATATTTATAAGAAAAAAAATAAAAATTTTATAAGTCATTACGATTTTATAATAATATTAACTTTATCAATTATTTTTATAATTTGGTTTAAGGCTCCAGAGATTAGATATGCCTGGGGACCAATAATAATTTTACCATGTTTTTTCTTAATTCTATTGCTTAAAAATTTAAATTTAAGTCATTTTTTTGAATACAAAAATAAAATTTTTTTTTTCTTAACCATTCTTTGTTGTTTTATTTTTACTGGAAGAAATTATCAATATTTTAAAGTTGAAGATTTGCTAATAATCTCAAAAAAAAGTTTTAACTATTCTTTTGTTACAAAATTAGGAAAATTTGATGGAAAAGATATATATGACTGTAAATGGAGAGCTGCAGAATATCCAAACATATGTGTTAATACAGTGAAAGAAAATTATTATATAAAAGAAAAGTTTAAATATACTATATTTTTAACGAATTAAAATTATGTTGATTTCAATAATTATCCCTACTTTTAATAGTGAAAAAACAATTGAAGACAATATCAGCTCAATAAAAAAACAATCATATAGTGAATATGAAATTATTGTAATAGATAATAATTCAAATGATAGAACTCTTGAAATTATAAATCAAAATAATTTTAAAAATATAAAAATTATCTCTGAAAGGGATAAGGGAATTTTTGATGCAATAAACAAAGGTATAATAAATAGCTCTGGCGAGATTATATCTATTTTACACAGTGATGATTTTTTTGCTAATCATAAAGTACTTGAAAAAATAACTGATTGTTTTGATGAAAAAAAAGTTGATATGATTTATGGAGACTTGGTTTATGTAAGAAAAGAAAATATTAATAAAATTCTAAGATATTGGAAACCAGGATTATTTAAAGATAATATGTTCTTAAAAGGATGGAGCCCTCCACATCCAAGTTTTTTTGTTAAAAAAAAAATTATTTTATTCCTTCGGTTTATATAAAATAGAAAATGGAAATTCTGCTGATATTGAGTTAATGTACAGATATTTACAAGTAAATAAAATTAGTTTTCATTATATTAACGAAACACTTGTTAAAATGAGGTATGGAGGGGCATCTAATAAAAATATTAATAGTATAATTAAACAAAATATTCAAATTTTAAAATTTTTAGGTATAAATAAGAGTCTATATAAAATATTTGTTTTTTTTATATTCAAATTTTTTAATAGATTAAATCAATTTTTAATTAAAAAATAATCATTATGAAACTTTCAATAATAATTCCTTGCTTAAATGAACAGAATACTTTGTCTGAAATTGTAAATAAGGTTTTAAAATTTACCAAATTTGAAAAAGAGATAATTATTATTGATGACCATTCGACTGATAATACTCCTAAAATCATAGAAGAGCTTAAAAAAAATTTTAAGGAAGTAAAAAGCTTAAGACATGATAGGAACTATGGAAAAGGTATGGGAATTCAGTCTGGTGTTAAACTTTCAACTGGTGATATTGTTTTAATTCAAGATGCAGATTTAGAATATGACCCTCAAGATTTTGAAAAATTGCTTTTACCTTTTGAAAAAACAGATGCTGATATAGTTTATGGATCAAGATTTATTGGTGGAGACTATGTAAGACTTCATTTCTTTTGGCATTTTATAGCAAATAAAATGTTAACTACATTATGTAATGCTTTTACTAACTTGAATATGACAGATATGGAGACAGGTTATAAATTATTTAAATCTGAAGTTATTAAATCAATTAATTTGAAAGAAAAGTCATTTGGAATTGAACCCGAAATTACAGTCAAACTAGCAAAAAAAAAATTTATTTTTTATGAAGTTCCAATTACCTACAGTGGTCGTTCTTATGAACAAGGGAAAAAAATTGGTTTATCAGATGCATTTAAAGCAATCTACTGTATTATAAAATATAGATTTTTTGATTAATTTTTACTAATTATTTTATAATTATATAGTTTTTTTGCTTTTAAATTAAGATTTCTATAGTGCGTGCAAGGAGAATAACCATAACCACATTCTTTGACACTTTCATAATAAAAGAATTCTTCTAAATTTACTTTTTCAAAATTAGATTTTTTGTTTAAAATAATTTTGGGTATAACATTATTATTTGAAAATAAATTATTATATTTGATTATTCTATAAGAATTTTTAGTTATAAAAATAATTAAACAAAACATTATAAAAAATTTAAAAAACTGATTTGATTTTTTTAAATCTAGATTTAGCTTAATACAAAAAAAGGCAAATATTAATGAAATTAAAGATATAAAATAAGAATATCCATATCTATACATTGGCACTTTTAGAAACCATATAAAAGTAAATCCAAGCATTAATAAAATTAACAATAAATATTTATAATTAATTTTATTAATAAATATTTTCCTTTTATTTTTTTGATTTAAATAAAGATAGCTATAAATTAAAAGTATAAAAGCTATATATGGTAAAAGTATTTCAAGTATCTTTTTTAAGTGTACTTTAGACCACGTGCTTAACCAATTAAAATTTTTTGTATATTCAAGATGTGAAATATTATTTGTATTTTTATAATTTGGATAATCTTTTGTCCAAGCTTCATTTTCAGCTGCAACATAATTGACTTGCTCTATATCTGTCCATTCGAGGTTTGTAATACATAACTTAGCCATAGGATAAACTAGGCAGCCTGAGATTAGAATATTTTTTATAATCCAGAAAAATAAGAAGAAAAAACCAAAATAAAATTTTTTTATTTTAATAGTATTAATAATTTCTTTCTTTTTTAAAAAAACAAATGGAAGAACTAAAGCAAATGCCATTGTTATTTTATTCAATAGTATAAAAATTGATAGGATAAAATTATTCGAGATATCATATTTAATTTTATTATTTAAAGATAAAATAATTTCAGATAATAAAAAAAAGAATAAGAAGTGAGTAGGTGCATCATTTCCATATTCGCTATATCTATTCATTTTATATGCAATAAAAATTATTATTGAAAATAAATAAAAAAAATGAAAATTATATTTTTGATTTTTAAAATAATTAAAAATATGACTTAAAAAATTAATAATTACCGCTGAACCAACAACAGCAAGCGATATAATAATTCCATTATTTTGAAAAATAATATTATTTAAAGACGCCGAAAAATATTGGATAATAGATATGTGTCCAAATCTAAAGTGAAGATTTGAAAGCCCAATTACAATTTTTTCATTGTTTAAAATGTCAATATATGGCAAATGGTATAAAGCAGCATCAGGTGTATAAACTTTACTATATGCAGTTAGTAAAAAAATTATAATTGCGTTAAAAAATAGAAATTTTAAAAAAATTACTGAAAAAAAATATTTTAATTTTTTGAAAAAAATTAATAATGGCAAAACCATTATTAATGTATTAATCATTATATTTAATGGAGAAAAAAAATTTATAATTAAAGAAATAAAAGAAATTAATATTATTCCATAAATTAATTGACTTGATAAGATTATAAAATTTATGTTTGAATTTTTTTTTAATAAACAACCTAGGGGCGTAAGTAAAATTGGAACAAACAAGCAATAAAAAGCTAAATTAAACATATTTAATTAAAGTGAAAAATCTATCAATTATAATACCTATTTTTAATGAAATTAAAACAATAGAAGACTTATTAAAAAAAGTTTTAAAAATAAATGTAGGAAAACAATTAATTGTAGTTGATGATGGGTCTAAAGACGGAAGTATTGATATTTTAAAAAAATACAAAAAAAAAATAGATAAAATAATAATACACAAAAAGAATCAGGGAAAAGGAGCAGCAATTAGAAGTGGACAAAAATATGTTAAAGGTAAGTATGTTGTAATCCAGGATGCAGATCTTGAATATAATCCTAGTGATATAATAAAGCTTTTAAGGGTAATAAAAAAAAAAAAATTAAAAGCAATTTATGGTTCTAGAGTTTTAAATAAAAAAAAAAAAAGAAAATACACAGAATTTTACAGCGAGAATCAGAATATTTGCAAATTTTTTATTAACAAAAATAAGTAATTATATAAATAATCAAAACTTAACTGATGCACATACTTGCTATAAAATGTTTGAATCAAAGTTATTTAAAAAAATTAAACTAAAAGAAAATGGATTTGCTTTTTGTCCAGAGGTAACTACAAAAATTTCAAAAATGAATATTAAAATCTCTGAATTTCCAATTAGTTACAAAGGAAGAACTTATGACGAGGGAAAAAAAATAACATTTTTTGACGGTTTAGATGCATTGTATGTATTAATAAAATTTAGGTATTTTAAATAATTATATATCAATGAGATGAAAATATAATATATAAACTAATTTTAAATATGAAAAAAATTATTGTTGTAACAGGAGGAGCAGGATTTGTTGGATCTAATTTAATTGAATATTTATTAAAAAATACAAATTCAAATATTTTAAGCATTGATAACTATTCTACAGGTAATAAAAAAAATCATATTAAAAATAAAAAAGTTAAATATATAAATGGTAATATAAATAATATTTATAAAATATTAAATAAATATAAAAAAAAAATAAAAGTTATTTTTCATTTTGGAGAATTTGCAAGAATACACCAAAGTTTTTTTAATTTAAAAGAGTGCTTTGATACTAATATATCCGGTACTTCTAAAGTTTTTTCTTTTTGTAACGAAAATAAAATTAAAGTTATTTATTCGGCTACTTCAGCAAGTTTAGGTAATAATGGAAATGATCAAAGTTTATCTCCTTATGCTTTTTCAAAATCAAAAAATCTTAAACTATTAATGCATTTGAAAAAATGGTTTGGACTATCTTATGAAGCATTATATTTTTACAATGTTTATGGTCCTAGACAAATTAAAATTGGCTCAATGTCTACTGTAATTGGAATTTTTGAAAATCAATATGAAAACAATAAACCAATTACAGTTGTATCACCAGGCACACAAAGCAGAAGATTTACGCATATACAAGATACAATTAAAGGATGTTATTTTGCATGGAAAAAAAATTTAAATAGACATTATATATTGTCAAACACAAAGTCTTATAAACTTTTATACGTTGCTAAAATGTTTAGTAAAAATATCAAAATTATAAAGCCCAGACTTGGTGAAAGGAAAAAATCTTCAATTATAAAAAAAATTGGAGGCTTAAAAGTTTATAATTTACAGTGTGAAATAAGTTTAAAATCATATATTCATAATTTTAAAGAAAACTTACGTAAATAATCTATCTTTACATATCTAAAATAAAAGACTATAAGGCGTTGCCTGGTAATTATTGCGAAGGGGTAACACCCGATCCCATTCCGAACTCGGAAGTTAAGTCCTTCAGCGCCGATGGTACTTTGTCTTAAGACATGGAAGAGTAGGACATTGCCAGGCTAATAAAAATTATGAAAATTGCTAGTTCTTTAAAATCGCTTAAAAAAAGAGATCTTAACTCCAAATTAGTTAGAAGAAGAGGTCGAGTTTATATAATTAATAAAAAAAATCCTAAATTTAAAGCAAGACAAAAATAATTGAGACATTTTCCCAGATTGTAATTTGTTTAAATTAAGTTAATTTTTTATATATGAAAATTGGATCAGTTAAAGAAAATTTAAAATTCGAAAAACGAATTGCCATTACACCCGATATTGTAAAAAAATATATTAATTTAGGTGTTGAATTAAATTTATCTGAAAATTATGGAGTTCATTTAGGTATTACTGATAATGAATTTAAAGAATTGGGAGCAAATATTTTAAAAGATGATAAGGAGCTATTAAATATATCTGATCTAATTGTTCAAATGGGTTTATTATCAGATGAAAATATTTTATCAATTAAAGAAGGACAATCTATTATTGGTGTATTGAATCCTTTTAGCAATAAAGAAAAGTTAGAAAGTTTAGTTAAAAAAAAAGTTAATTTATTTTCTCTAGAGTTATTGCCCAGAATAACTAGAGCTCAATCAATGGATATACTTTCTTCACAAGCAAATCTTGCTGGCTATAAGGCAGTTATAGAATCCTTTGCTAATTTTGAAAAAGCCATTCCCATGATGATGACTGCTGCAGGAACAGTTCCAGCTGCAAAAGTATTAATTGTTGGTGCTGGAGTTGCAGGATTGCAAGCAATTGCAACAGCTAAGAGAATGGGGGCAATTGTATTTGCTACCGATGTAAGAAGTGCATCAAAAGAGCAAGTAGAAAGTTTAGGTGGAAAATTTTTGGTGGTTGAAGATTCTGAAAATCTTGAGACTGAAGGTGGCTATGCAAAAGAAGCTTCAGAAGAGTTTAAAAAAAAACAAGAAGAGTTATTAAGCGAAACTTTAAAAAAAATTGATATAGTAATTTGTACAGCATTGATACCTGGAAAAAAAGCTCCATTGATCATAAAAGAAAAGATGATAAACGATATGCAGCCCGGTAGTGTTATATATGATTTAGCTGCTGTGCAAGGAGGGAATACTGCCTTTACTGAAGTTGATAAGGTGGTTGATAAAAATGGTATTAAAATTATGGGAGAGACCAATATACTAAATAAACTTCCAGTATCTGCTTCAAGTTTATATGCAAAAAATTTATTTAATTTTGTTACAAATCTATATGATAAAGAAAGTAAAAAAATTAATATTAATTTAGAGGATGAAATAATTGAAAAAACTTTAATAAAATAATATTATGGAAATAGATCCTTTTATATTCAGACTAAGCATTTTTATTCTTTCAATTTTTATTGGATATTATGTAGTTTGGAGCGTTACCCCCTCATTACACACACCTTTAATGTCTGTTACAAATGCAATTTCTTCAGTTATTATTGTTGGAGCAATTATTGCTGCATTAGCAGGAAGCTCAAGTAGTATTTTTAACTTTTCAAGTATATTTGGTTATTTAGCAATTTCATTAGCAGCAATAAATATTTTTGGTGGATTTCTTGTTACTCAAAGAATGCTTCAAATGTATAAAAAAAAAAAGAAAGATAAATAATCATGATAATTTCTCCTAATTTATCTGCAATATTCTATTTAATTTCTGGCGTGTTATTTATTTTAGCATTAAGGGGACTTTCTTCTCCTGAAACTTCTAGACAAGGAAATTTTTTTGGTATTTTAGGGATGATTATTGCAATAACAGTAACATTTCTATCTATTGGAAGTTTTTCTTCGGGATTTATTTATGTAATTTTGTTTATTTTAATTGGTGGCTCAATAGGAGCGTTCATTGCTTATAGAATTCCCATGACTGCTATGCCCGAGCTTGTAGCTGGATTTCATAGTTTAGTAGGTCTTGCTGCAGTATTTGTAGCAATATCTGCATTTTTAAATCCAGGAGCATTTAATCTTGGTTCGCCAGGAAATATAAAACTTGGAAGTTTAATCGAAATGTCCATAGGAGCAGTAGTTGGAGCAATAACTTTTTCTGGATCTATAATTGCATTTTTAAAACTTCAGGGAATAATGTCAGGAGCTCCAATAACTTTCAAAGGACAGCATCCTCTTAATGCTCTAATTTTAATTTCTATAATAGTCTTAACTTATTTATTGTGTTCAACTCAATCTTCAAATTTATTTTGGATATTATTAATTATTTCTTTTTTAATAGGATTTTTATTAATAATTCCGATTGGGGGTGCAGATATGCCAGTAGTTATTTCAATGTTAAATTCATATTCTGGTTGGGCTGCCGCTGGTATAGGTTTTACTCTAGAAAATAGTGCATTAATTATTACTGGAGCTTTAGTAGGATCATCTGGAGCTATTCTATCTTATATTATGTGCAAAGGAATGAACCGTTCTTTTTTCAATGTAATTTTAGGAGGTTTTGGAGCGACAGAACAATCTTCATCTTCTCAAAGTAAAGAGCAAAGACCAGTAAAAAGTGGAAATGCAGATGATGCAGCTTTTCTTATGAAAAATGCATCTTCAGTGATAATAGTTCCAGGCTATGGAATGGCAGTAGCACAAGCTCAACATGCATTAAGAGAAATGGTAGACACTTTAAAGAAAAATGATATTAAAGTTTCGTACGCTATTCATCCAGTTGCAGGAAGAATGCCAGGTCACATGAATGTTCTTTTAGCTGAAGCAAATGTTCCTTATGATGAAGTTTTTGAATTAGAAGAAATAAATAATGATTTTGCTAATGCGGATGTCGCATTTGTGATAGGTGCAAACGATGTCACAAATCCAGTTGCTAAAACAGATCCACAAAGCCCAATATATGGAATGCCAGTTTTAGATGTGGAAAAGTGTAAATCAGTTTTATTCGTCAAAAGAAGTTTATCGCCTGGTTATGCTGGTATTGATAATGATTTATTTTATAGAGAAAATACTTTAATGTTATTTGCTGATGCAAAAAAAATGACAGAAGATATAACAAAGAATCTTTAGCAAATAATGAATACTAAAATATTTTGTGATATAGCTGAACTAAATCAAATTAAAAAATTTAGCAAAAAGAAAATAGTTAAAGGTTTTACAACTAACCCAAGCTTAATGAGAAAAGCTGGAGCTAATGATTACAGGTCTTACTCAAAAAAAATTTTAAAAATTAGCAATAAAAAACCAGTTTCTCTTGAAGTATTTGGCGATGATTATAATAGTATGAAGCAGCAGGCTATTAAAATAAATAAATGGGGAAAAAACGTATATGTCAAAATACCTGTAACAAACTCAAAAGGTATTTATATGGGAAAAATTATTAAAGAGCTAAACGAAAATAATGTTAAACTAAATATAACTGCAGTATATAGCTCAAACCAAACAAGTAAAATTTTAAATTCTATTAATAAAAAATCAAAAGTTATAATTTCAATATTTGCAGGTAGAGCAGGAGATACAGGTAAAGATCCTATTCCAGAATTTAAAAAAAGTATTTCCATGGCAAAAAAATATAAAAATGTTGAAATACTTTGGGCGAGTGTTAGAGAACCATATAATTATTTACAAGCGAAACAATTAGGATGTCATATAATTACTATTCCTCCTTCGATAATAGAAAAAATAGAAAAATTTGGAAAATCATTTAATCAATTGACAATAGAAACTGTTAAAACTTTTTTAATGGATAGTAAAAAATCAAATTTTAAGATTTAAATTTTTTTTATTACATTTTTTTTAATAATTTTTTAAAATAGACTTTTTCATCAAAATTCAAACTATCTATAATACAGTTTTTATTAAATTTTTTGATATTTTTTTTAATTTTAAAAAGTGATTTTTTAATATCTTTTAAACTATAATTTTGCTTTAAAACAATTCCATTAAAATTATTTTTTACAATTTCACTAACACCTCCTTTAGATATTGAAAGAGTTGGTATTCCATAACTTTTTGACTCAAGAACAGTGAATGGACAATTTTCAACAGGACTTGTTAATAATAAAATATCAATTTTTTTATAAATTTTATTTTGAGACTCCCAATTATAAATATGGACTTTCTTGTGTTTAAAAATTTTTTCCTTAAAAGATCCTTTACCAAAAACATGAAATTTAAAATTATATTTAACCATATATTCAGTTATATTTGAGAAGATATCTATACCTTTTTCTTTTTCTAGTCTTCCAACAAATCCTACATTATGAGCTATATTTTTTTTTTTAACTATTTTCGGCAATGCGACTGAATTATAAAAAACTTCATATTTACAAAAATTATAAAACAAAAAATATTTTAACCACCATTTTTTTGTAAAATTTGATACAAAAAAAACTTTATCAATGAATGGAGATATTAATGATGAAAAGAAATTAATTAATACCTGAGATATACTCATTTTTAAAATATGACTATGTATAAAAAGATAAATTTTTTTATGTGTAAATTTAGCTTTAATATAAAAGAAGTAAATAATTAAAAGTAGAGGATTATTAAATAAAAATATTATTTTTTTTTTTGAATTTTTCTTTTTTATAATATTTAAAAAATTAAAAACTTTTTTTGGTTCAGAAATTGGGTTACAAAAGTTATAATTTATTTTTTTTTTTGAATTTTTATCAAAGTATTTTAAAGTATGGTTATTTTGCTTATCAATTAAATAAATTTTATCTTTTAATTTTAAAACGTTTTTAATGAAATATTTTTGAAAAGTAGCTATTCCACCACCTCCATTTGAAATTAATACAAAAATTTTTTTCATTTTTTTATATGTTTTTTTAAATCTTCAGTTTTCCAAACCCCAACATATCTAGGAAAATTTCCAATATTAAAATTGTAGTCTTTTAGCTCAACTAATGGTTTAGGAAAATTAAATGGTTTTTTCTCAAGATCAAGATATCTAAATTTACCTGTTTTAATATCAACATTTTTTAATATTAAACTTTTATGAGAAGTTATAAGAGTATATTTTGTATTAAATTGAATAATATTATCTAAAGTTTTATTTATATCTTCAAATGAAAAATGGAATAGACAATCTTTAACATGTAAAACATCATAAAAATCATTTATTTTATCATTTAAAATATCAAACTTTATAAACTTATATTTAGGAAATTTTTTTTTTATTATTATTTATGAGGCTTTCAACGATATCCCCACCTATGTATGAGATATTTTTATCTTGTAAAAATTTACTCATAAATAAAAAATCACCACATGGCACATCAAATAAAGATTTAATTTTAAAATTATCTATAAATTTATATAAATTTTTATTATATTTTCTTAAAGCATTTAAGTCTGATCCACTCCCACTGACACTTTCTTTTGATTTCCAGTAATGATCTTCGTATATTTTTGAAAATATTGTTTGATTATTAGAATTATTTTCTACATAAGGATTTTTTGTTAAGTCATAATCTTTTAAATTTAAAAAAGATATAAAAGAAATTCCAAAAGGAATTAGCACAAAATCTAAAATTTTTAAAAAAAAAGCCAGAAGACCTTCTCTTTTTACATATGAAATTATTTTTTTATACAATTTAATAAATTTATTTTGGTTGCGGGGGACGGATTTGAACCGCCGACCTTCAGGTTATGAGCCTGACGAGCTACCAGACTGCTCCACCCCGCGATATTTAAATTCTATTTTTAA